>Ga0105047_10002769_pt1 | contig 31053 bp, 25 predicted proteins | sample MAT04_FD_78384 | JGI IMG/M metagenome (GOLD analysis project Ga0105047, IMG submission 78384) | Freshwater microbial communities from Lake Fryxell liftoff mats and glacier meltwater in Antarctica - MAT-04 (megahit assembly) | ecosystem: Environmental > Aquatic > Freshwater > Ice > Liftoff... | reverse complement strand
TTTCTTTGCACAAGCAAAGAAAGGGAGTCGGCCGCCGGGCCGAAACCCCGGCCTACGTTACGCAACGCCCCTCGAAAGGCCGAGACCGCGCAGCAAGACGTCGCCAACGTCCGCAACGGGCCGAGAGCCGCCACACGAGCGCGGTGAGGTCAGGCGGCAATTTCGCGCGAGCGCTGATCCTTGCCACCACCAAAGCTGCCGGCCTGCGGCGCCACACCACCCGCGGACACGCGCACTGCGCAGTACTTGAACTCGGGGATCTTGGCCACCGGGTCGAGCGCTGGGTTGGTCAGGCGATTGATGGCGGCCTCTGCCCAGCAGAAGGCCGCGAAGACGCTGCCCGGGGGCGTGCCCTCGTCGGCGCGCGCGTAGAGGCCGACCTCGCCGCGGCGTGAGGTCAGCGTCAGCAGTGCGCCCGGTGCGATGCCCAGGCGCTCCAGGTCCAGCGGATGCAAAAGCGCCACCGGGTCGGGTTCCAGCGCGTCCAGCACGCCGGCGCGGCGCGTCATGCTGCCCGTGTGCCAGTGTTCGAGCTGGCGGCCGGTGATGAGCACGAAGGGGTAGTCGGCGTCGGGCCGCTCATCGGGCGGCAGCACGTCGGCCGGCACGAAGCGCGCGCGGCCGTCGGCGGTGGGGAAGTGGTCGGTGAAAACAACCGCTTCGCCCGGGTCCTGTTCATGCTCGCAAGGGTAGGTCACGGCGCCCTCGCGCTGCAGCCGCGCCCAGGTGATGCCGGCGATGCTGTGCATCACGTGGCGCATTTCCATGAAGACCGCGGCTGCGGCATCGTCGCAGTTGGTGGATGTGGCGCCGTACTGCCGCCAGTCCAGTCCCATCTCCCGCGCCAGCGCGGTCAGGATCCACAAGTCCTGCCGCGCCTGTCCGGGCAGGCTCAGGGCCCGACGTCCCAGTTGCACGGTACGGTCGGTGTTGGTGAAGCTGCCGGTCTTCTCGGCGAAGGCGCTGGCCGGCAGCACCACGTCGGCCAGCGCCGCGGTCTCGGTGAGGAAGATGTCCTGCACCACCAGCATCTCCAGCGCGGCCAGCGACTCGCGCGCATGCCCGGCGTCGGGGTCGCTCATCGCCGGGTTCTCGCCCATCACCAGCATGCCGCGCACGACGCCGGCCTTGATGGCGCCCATCACCTCGACCACCGTCAGGCCCTTGTCCAGCGCCAGGCGCTCGGGCTCCACGCCCCAGGCCGCGGCCACGCGCGCGCGCGCCGCCGGGTCGCCGACATGCTGGTAGTCGGGGTACATCATCGGGATCAGCCCGGCGTCCGACGCACCCTGCACGTTGTTCTGGCCGCGCAACGGGTGCAGCCCGGTGCCGGGGCGGCCGATCTGCCCCGTCATCAGCGCCAGCGCGATCAGGCAGCGTGCGTTGTCGGTGCCGTGCACGTGCTGGCTGACGCCCATACCCCACAAGATCATCGAAGCGCGGCTGCTGGCGTAGAGCCGGGCCACCGTGCGCACCGTTGCGGGCGCGATGCCGGTGTGCTCGGCCATGCGCTCGGGGCTGTAGGCGCGCACGTTCTCGGCCAGCGCCTCGTAGCCCGTCGTGCGGCCGGCGATGAAGGCGGCGTCGACCAGGCCTTCGGTGACGATGACGTGCATCATCGAATTCAGCAGCGCGACGTCGCTGCCCGGCTTGAAGTGCAGCGCGTGCTGCGCATGGCGCGCGAGGTCGCTGCGTCGTGGGTCGATGACCACGAGTTGCATGCCGCGGCGCTGCGCGTTCTTGATCCAGCTCGCGGCCACCGGATGGTTCACCGCCGGGTTGGCGCCGATGACGATCACGACCTCGGCCAGCGCCACGTCCTGCACCGGGTTGCTCACCGCACCGGAACCGATACCTTCGAGCAGCGCCGCCACGCTGGACGCATGGCACAGGCGTGTGCAGTGGTCGACGTTGTTGCTGCCGAAACCCAGCCGGACGAGTTTCTGGAACAGATAGGCCTCTTCGTTGCTGCCCTTGGCCGAACCGAAGCCGGCCAGCGCACGCGCGCCGTGTGTGTCGCGCAGGCGGCGCAGCGTGCCACCGGCCAGCGCCAGCGCTTCGTCCCAGCTCGCTTCGCGGAAGTACCCGCGCGCGACGGCGGGGTCGGTCGACGCCAGCGGGTCCTTCGGCGCGTCGGCGCGGCGGATCAGCGGCACCGTCAGGCGCTGCGGATGGCGCGCGTAGTCGAAGCCGTAGCGGCCCTTCACGCACAGCCGGCCGTGGTTGGCCGGGCCATCGCGGCCCTCGACGAAGACGATGGCGTCGTCCTTGACGTGGTAGGTCACCTGGCAGCCGACGCCGCAGTAGGGGCACAGGCTGTTCACCTGCTTGTCGGGTGTGCTCAAGGGCACCTGCAGCGCCGGCGAGAGGGCCCCCGTCGGACAGGCCTGTACACATTCGCCGCAGGCCACGCAACTGCTGGCAGCCAGCGCGTCACCAAGGTCGAAGACGATCTGTGCGTGTTCACCGCGACCGGCCAGGCCGATGACGTCGTTGGCCTGCTCGCCGCGGCAGGCGCGCAGGCAGCGGGTGCACTGGATGCAGGCGTCCATGTTCACCGCGATGGCGGGGTGCGAAAGGTCGGCGGGCACACTTTCGCGTGCCGGGAAACGCGGGCTGCCCAGACCCAGCTTCGCGGCCCAGTCGTGCACCTCGTGCCGCAGCGTCAGCGCCGGCGCGCCGGGGGGTGGCAGGTCGCACTGCAGCAGTTCAAGCACCAGCTTCTGCGCGGCGCGTGCGCGGGGGCTGGCGGTCTGCACCTGCAGGCCCGCGGTCGGCTGGCGGCAGCAGCTGGCGGCCAGCACACGTTCACCCTGCACTTCCACCATGCAGGCGCGACAGTTGCCGGCCGCGGCGAGGCTTTCGCTCCAGCACAGGTGCGGAATCTCGGCCCCGTGTCGCTGCGCCACCTGCAGGATGCTTTCGCCAGCCAGTGCGGTGACAGGCTGGCCATCGAGCACGAAGTGCACCGGCGCGCCGGTGGCCGGGCTGCGGTCCTTGGCCTTCATGCGCCCTCCCCAGCCGATACCTCGTGCGGGAAATGACGCAGCACGCTGTCGAAGGCATTGGGCGCGGCCTGGCCCAGGCCGCAGATCGACGCGTCGCGCATGACCTGCGAAAGTTCCCCCAGCAGCGGCGCGTCCCAGCGCGGCGCGGCCATCAGCGCGCTGGCCTTGGCGGTGCCGGCGCGGCAGGGGGTGCACTGGCCGCAGCTCTCGTGCACGAAAAAGCGCATCACGTTGCGCGCGGCGTCCACCGCGCGGTCGTGCTGCGACAGCACGATGACCGCCGCCGAGCCGATGAAGGCGCCGTGCGGCTGCAGCGTGTCGAAGTCCAACGGCACATCGGCCAGGCTGGCCGGCAGGATGCCGCCCGAAGCGCCCCCGGGCAGGTAGCCGTAGAGCGTGTGGCCTTCGGCCATGCCGCCACAGTGTTCGGCCACCAACTCGCGCAGCGTGATGCCTGCCGGCGCATGCTTCAGGCCCGGCTGCCGCACGCGCCCGCTGACCGAGAAGCTGCGCAAGCCGCTGCGGCCATGGCGCCCGTGCGCCGCGTAGGCCGCCGCACCCCCTTCAACGATGTCGCGCACCCAGTGCAGCGTTTCCAGGTTGTGCACCAGCGTCGGCCGTCCGAAGAGCCCGAACTCGGCGACATAGGGTGGCCGCAGGCGCGGCAGACCGCGCCGGCCTTCGATCGACTCGATCATGGCCGACTCTTCGCCGCAGATGTAGGCGCCTGCGCCGCGCCGCAGTTCAATATGGGGCAGGGGCGGCAGGTCGGCAGCGGCCTGCAGCAGTGCGAGTTCGGCTTGCAGCAGCGCGCGGCAGCCGTGGTATTCATCGCGCAGGTAGAGGTAGGCGGCTTCGATTCCGACGGCCCAGCAGGCGATCAGCAGGCCCTCGATGAAACGGTGCGGGTCGGTCTCGAGGAAGTGCCGGTCCTTGAAGGTGCCTGGCTCGCCTTCGTCGATGTTCACCGCCAGCAGCCGCGGCCCGGGCCTGCTGCGCACCGCGCGCCACTTGCGACCGACCGGGAAACCCGCGCCGCCCAGGCCGCGCAGGCCGGCGTGTTCGAGCTCGCCGATCACGTCGTCGGCGCTGCGGCGTCCCGCCACACAGTCTCGCCACAGCGTGTAGCCGCCTTGCGCGCGGTAGGCGGCATAGCCGGTGTAGGGCGGCAGGCTGCATTCCCGATCGCCGGCCCGCACCGCCATCTGCACGCTGGCGGTCGTCGCCGCTTGCACCGGGTGCTGGTGCACGACGACCACGGGCGCGGCAGCACAGCGGCCGACGCAGGGCGCGCCGATCACGCGCACCTCGGGCCCCAGCAAGGCCGGCAGCCGCGCCAGCAGTTCACGCGCACCCGCCATTTCGCAGGGCAGGCCGTCGCAGACGCGCACGGTCTGCGCAGGCACGGTTGGCAGCCGCCCGTCGGCGTCTTCCTTCAGCACGTCGAAGTGGTGATAGAAGCTCGCCACCTCGTAGACCTCGGCCATCGCCAGCCGCATCCAGTGCGCGAGGGCCACGAGATGCGGCGCCGGCAAGGCCCCCACGCGGTCGTTGATGACGTGCAGCGCCTCGACGAGGCGGTCGCGCCGCGGTGCCTCGGCGCCCAGCCACGCCTGCAACTCGGCCAGCACGGCAGGGTCGACCTGCCGGCCCTTGGGCGCGCGGCGTTTGCGCTGGCGCAGGGCCTCGGCCGTTTCGTTTGCCCGCTGCGGCAGCGCCGGCACGGGAATGATGGGAATGGCGGCACGGCTCACGCCGGCGAGGGTAATGCAGCCACGCCGCGCCGCGGCTGCGGTTGACCCTTACCCGCGCCGCGTTCGCGGTCGGCGCGGTGCGGCCTTCAGGCCACCGCGACCGGCGTGCGGATCAGGTGGTCGAAGGCCGCAAGCGCCGCTTTCGCGCCGTCGCCGGCGGCGATGACGATCTGCTTGTACGGCACCGTCGTCGCATCACCCGCGGCGAACACACCCGGCAGGCTGGTCGCGCCCTTGGCGTCGACGATGATCTCGCCGTACTTGCTGAGCTCGACCGTGCCCTTCAGGAACTCGGTGTTGGGCACGAGGCCGATCTGCACGAACACACCCGCGAGCGGCAGGCGGTGCTCGCTGCCATCGGCGCGGTTCTTGAACACCAGGCCGTTCACCTTCTGGCCGTCGCCGGTGATCTCGGTGGTCATCGCGTGGGTGTGGATCTCGACGTTGGGCAGGCTCTTGAGCTTGTTCACCAGCACCGCGTCGGCCTTCAGCGTTTCCGCGAACTCGACCACCGTCACGTGGTCCACCACGCCGGCCAGGTCGATGGCGGCTTCGACGCCCGAGTTGCCGCCGCCGATCACGGCCACCTTCTTGCCCTTGAACAGCGGGCCGTCGCAGTGCGGGCAGTAGGCCACGCCCTTGTTGCGGTACTCGGCTTCGCCAGGCACGTTGACATTCTTCCAGCGTGCGCCGGTCGACAGGATGACGCTGCGCCCCTTCAGCACCGCGCCGTTGTCCAGCGTCACGCTGATCGCGCCGCCCGGCTGCGCCGCGGGCTCCAGCGCGGCAACCCGTTGGCCGTTCATGATGTCGACGTCGTAGGCGCGTGCATGGGCTTCCAGCGCGGCGGCGAACTTCGGGCCCTGCGTTTCCAGCACCGAGATGTAGTTCTCGATGCCCAGGGTGTCGAGCGTCTGGCCCCCAAAACGTTCGGCCACGATGCCGGTCTTGATGCCTTTGCGCGCCGCGTACACGGCCGCCGCCGCGCCGGCGGGGCCACCACCGACGATCAGCACGTCGAACAGGTCCTTGGCGCCCAGCTTGGCGGCGTCGCGCGCCGCGGTGCCCGTGTCGATCTTGGCCAGGATCTCGGCGATTTCCATGCGGCCGTTGCCGAAGGGCTTGCCGTTCAGGAAGATCGAAGGCACGGCCATGATCTGGCGCGCTTCGACTTCGGCCTGGAACAGGCCGCCGTCCACAGCCACGTGGCGGATGCGCGGGTTCAGCACTGCCATCAGGTTCAGCGCCTGCACCACGTCCGGGCAGTTGTGGCAGCTCAGGCTCATGTAGGTCTCGAAGACGAAGTTGCCTTCCAGGCCCTTGATCTGCTCGATGACGTCGGCCTCGACCTTGGGCGGGTGGCCGCCGGCCTGCAGCAGCGCCAGCACGAGCGACGTGAACTCGTGGCCCATCGGGATGGCCGCGAAGCGCAGGCCCATGTCGGCACCGACGCGGCTGATGTTGAACGACGGGCGGCGCGCGTCGCTGCCGTCGAAAGACACGCTGACCATGTCGTTCAGCGCCGCGATCTCGGTCAACAGTTCGCGCATCTCGGCCGAGGCCGGACGGTCATCGAGGCTGGCGATGAGTTCGATGGGCTGCTGCAAGCGTTCGAGATAGGCCTTGAGCTGGGCCTGGATGGTGCTGTCGAGCATGGCGCTCTCCTGAAAGGGCATAGGGCGTTCCGGCCCGGTCGACAGCGCCCGCGTGTCTGCGGCAAGGGTGCTGTCGACAAGGCCCGAGGGTCTTGTCTGGGGTCGAGCCCGGCACCGACATGCGCCGGGCAGGTCGGCAGATTCAGATCTTGCCGACGAGGTCCAGCGAAGGCGTCAGCGTGGCGGCACCTTCGTTCCACTTGGCCGGGCAGACCTGACCCGGGTGGGCCGCGGTGTACTGGGCGGCCTTCAGCTTGCGCAGGGTTTCCTGGACGTCACGGGCGATTTCGTTGGAATGCACTTCCATCGTCTTGATGATGCCGTCGGGGTTGATGACAAACGTGCCGCGCAGCGCCAGGCCTTCTTCGGGGATGTGCACGCCGAAAGCGTTGGTCAGCGTGTGCGTGGGGTCGCCCACCAGCGGGAACTTGGCCTTGCCGACGGCCGGGCTGGTCTCGTGCCACACCTTGTGCGAGAAATGCGTGTCGGTGGTGACGATGTAGACCTCGGTGCCGGCCTTCTGGAACGCGGCGTAGTTGTCGGCGGCGTCCTCGATCTCGGTCGGGCAGTTGAAGGTGAAGGCGGCGGGCATGAAGATCAGCACCGACCACTTGCCCTTCAGGCTCTGCTCGGTGACTTCGATGAACTTGCCGTTGTGAAAGGCCTGCGTCTTGAAGGGCTGGACTTGGGTGTTGATCAGGGACATGGACAGACTCCGTAGGGGTTGAAGGGAAGAAGGAAGGAACTGTTGACGAAGTGGATTTTGGGTGCGGTGCAGCATTTGCGGGATTGATTGATGGAATCCGGGCGATTGCCTTTACCTATCGGCCACCTTGCGCCGCGGCGCCTGAAAAGCAGGACGGCCGCCCGAAGGCGGCCGTCGTGGCAGGCGCGCAGACGCTGCGGCTCAGGTGCCCTTGGACACCGTGATGGTCGGGAACTTGGCCGAGAAGTCCTTGGCCTTGGCGGCGATCTTCACCGCCACCTGGCGCGCCACGGCCTTGTACAGGCCCGCCACCTCGCCCTCAGGGTCGGCCACCACGGTGGGCCGGCCGGCGTCGGCCTGCTCGCGGATGGCCATCGTCAGCGGCAGGGCGCCCAAGTAATCGACGCCGTACTCCGAGGCCATGCGCTTGCCGCCGTCGGCGCCGAAGATGTGCTCGGTGTGGCCGCAGTTCGGGCAGCAGTAGATGGCCATGTTCTCGACGATGCCCAGGATGGGCACGCCCACCTTCTCGAACATCTTCAGGCCCTTCTTGGCGTCGAGCAGCGCGATGTCCTGCGGCGTGGTAACGATGATGGCGCCGGTGAGCGGCACACGCTGGCTGAGCGTCAGCGCGATATCGCCGGTGCCCGGCGGCATGTCGATGAGCAGGTAGTCCAGCTCGCGCCACTGCGTCTGGTGCAGCAGCTGGTCGAGCGCCTGGGTGGCCATCGGGCCGCGCCAGATCATGGCCTGGTCGGGCTCGATCAGGAAGCCGATGCTCATGACCTGCACGCCGTAGTTTTCCATCGGCTCGATGCTCTTGCCGTCGGCGCTTTCGGGGCGGCCGCTGATGCCCATCATCATGGGCTGGCTGGGGCCGTAGATGTCGGCGTCGAGGATGCCGACGCTGGCACCCTCGGCGGCCAGCGCCAGCGCCAGGTTGACGGTGGTGGTGCTCTTGCCCACGCCGCCCTTGCCCGAGGCCACGGCGATGACGTTTTTCACCCGCGGCAGCAGTTGCACGCCGCGCTGCACGGCGTGGCTGACGATGCGCGTCGTGATCTCGACGCTGACGTTCTCCACACCCTTCACGCCCCGCGCGGCGGCAATCAGCGCCTTGCGCAGCGCCGGGTGCTGGCTCTTGCCGGGGTAACCCAGCTCGACCTGGAAGGCCACGTCTGCGGTCTCGATGCGCAGGTTCTTCAGCGCCTTGGTGCTGACAAAATCCTTGCCCGTGTTCGGGTCGGTGACGGTCTTCAGCGCGTCGAGCAGCGCGCTTTCGGTGACGGAGGTGGACATGGCAGCGGGGCTTCCAGGGACGACGGGGCCAGAAGTCTAGCCGCTGCCCCGCGGCCGGGACGCTGGCGGGGTCAGAGTGCTGAAGGGCCGGGGTGCAGACGGCACAAGGGAAAAGCAGGTTTCATGACGCGCGGAGGATGCCGCCCGGCCGCGTGCCGCGCAAACCTAGAATCGATGCATGACCCGCAAGCTCTTCGTCACCACCGCCCTGCCCTACGCCAACGGCCCCTTCCACGTCGGCCACATCATGGAGTACATCCAGGCCGATACCTGGGTGCGGCTGCAGCGCATGCTGGGTCACGAAGTGCACTTCGTCTGCGCCGACGACGTGCATGGCGCCGCGGTCATGATCGCCGCCGACAAGGCGGGCAAGACGCCGCGGGCCTTCGTCGCCGACATCGCCGCCGGCCGCAAGCCCTACCTCGACGGCTTCCACATTGCCTTCGACAACTGGCACAGCACCGACGCGCCCGAGAATCACGAACTCGCCCGGGACATCTACCGTGCGCTGCGCAGAAACGAGCTGATCGACGTGCGTGAGGTCGAGCAGTTCTACGATCCGCAGAAGGGCATGTTCCTGCCCGACCGCTTCATCAAGGGTGAATGCCCGAACTGCGGCGCGAATGACCAGTACGGCGACAACTGCGAGGTCTGCGGTGCCGTCTACGCGCCCACCGACCTGAAGAACCCGGTCTCGGCGCTCACCGGCGCCACGCCGGTGCTGCGCAGCAGCGAACACTTCTTCTTCAAGTTGTCCGACCCGCGCTGCGTCGAGTTTCTCGAAAGCTGGACCCAGGACGGCCGCCTGCAGCCCGAGGTGGCGAACAAGGTGCGCGAATGGTTCAAGCGCAGTCCCGACGAAAACGGCGACGGCAAAGTCGGCCTGGGCGATTGGGACATCAGCCGCGACGCACCCTACTTCGGCATCGAGATCCCCGATGCGCCTGGCAAGTACTTCTACGTCTGGCTCGACGCGCCGGTGGGCTACCTGGCTTCACTGAAGAACCTGTTCGGCAGGCTCGGCATCGACATGGACAGCTACCTCGCCGACCCCGCGGTGGAGCAGGTGCACTTCATCGGCAAGGACATCGTCACCTTCCACACGCTGTTCTGGCCGGCGATGCTGAAGTTCAGCGGCCGCAAAGTGCCCGACCGCATCTACGTGCACGGCCACCTCACGGTCAGCGGCGAGAAGATGAGCAAGAGCCGCGGCACCGGCATCAGCCCGCTGAAGTACCTGGAGCTGGGCCTCAACCCCGAGTGGCTGCGCTACTACATCGCGGCCAAGCTGAACGCGAGGGTGGAGGACCTCGACTTCAACCCCGAGGACTTCATCGCGCGCGTCAACAGCGACCTCGTCGGCAAGTACATCAACATCGCCAGCCGCGCCGCGGGTTTCCTGCACAAGCGTTTCGGTGACAGGCTCAGCGCCGACCTCGGCGTCGAAGGCCGTGTGCTGCTCGACGGCCTGCGTGCCCACGGCGCCACCGTCTGCAGCTTCCTGGACGAGCGCGAGTTCGGCAAGGCGCTGCGCGAGGTGATGCTGCTGGCCGATCGCGTCAACGGCTACGTCGACCAGCACAAGCCCTGGGAACTGGCGAAGACCGAAGGCATGGAAGCCGCGCTGCACGACGTGTGCAGTGTCTGCATCGAAGCTTTCCGCATCCTCACCATCTACCTCAAGCCCGTGCTGCCGGCGCTGGCCGCCCAAGTCGAGGCCTTCCTGCAGGTGCCGGCCATGCAATGGATCGACGCGCAGCGTTCGCTCGGCCATCATGCCATCGGTGAATACAGACACCTGATGCAGCGGGCCGACCCCAAGCAGCTCGAAGCCCTGTTCGAGCCGCCGCCCGCGCCACCCGCTGCGCCGCCGGGCGGCGAGGTCATCGCGCCCGAGATCGGCATCGCCGACTTCACCAAGCTCGACCTGCGCATCGCGAAGATCGTGAAGGCCGAGGCGGTGGCGGGCAGCACCAAGCTGCTGCGCCTGACGCTGGACGTCGGCGAGGGCACCGACCCGCAGGGCAGTCCAGTCCTGCGCAACGTCTTCAGCGGCATCGCCATGAACTACGCGCCCGAGCAGCTCACCGGCAAGCTGACCGTGATGGTGGCCAATCTGGCGCCGCGCAAGATGAAGTTCGGCCTCAGCGAAGGCATGGTGCTGGCGGCCAGCCACGCCGACGAGAAGGCCCAGCCGGGCGTCTTCGTGCTCGAGCCCTTCCCCGGCGCCCAGCCGGGCATGCGCGTGCGCTGAGCCTTCCGGGGCACGGATCCACCGGCCACGCGCCCATCTGGGCGCGCCTGGCAAGGCCGCGTCTGCAGCGACCCTGCACTGCGCTGCCGACCCCGCGGTGTCAACGCAGTTTGCGCCAGATCAATTGCGCGCCTGCAGAAGGACTCCAGTGCAACCTCGGTGCGACCGAAGTCCATGCATCGCACCGCAGAAAACGCTTCCCCACCCTACAGCCCCTGGCTGCCCAAGATGTCTCGCCCCTGGCGGGACCCGGGCGTCGAGCACAACCGACCGCCCGCCCTGGCCCCGCCCATGAACCTCGTGCACCGTCCCTCGCCCCAGCTCTGGCTGCCCGCCGCCATCGGCCTTGTCGCCGGCTTGGCACTGCTGCTGGTCGGCGGCTGGCATGTGGCCAGCCTGGTGGCCGCTGCGGCCCTGCCCATCGCCGGCCTGGCCGTCGGCAGGCATCTGCAGCACCAGCACCGGGCGCTGCACTCGGCCATCGACGGCTACCTGGCCGGCCAGCACGATTTCGCAGCGCAGGTGGCGCCCATCTGGAGTGAGCAGATCGAGGCCTCGCGCGGCCAGATGGAAAGCGCAATCACCGAGCTCACCGAGCGCTTTTCGGGCATCACCGCGCGCATCGACATCGCGGTGCAGGCCGCCGCTGCCGAAACCCAAAGCACCGAGGACACCGAATCCGGCCTGGTGGCGGTGTTCGGGCGCAGCGAGCGTGAACTCGCCGCCGTCATCGAGTCGCAGAGATCGGCCATGCGCGGCATGGTGAACATGCTGGAAAAGGTGCAGGGGCTGGACCGCTTCATCGCCGAGCTGCACGAGATGGCCGCCGACGTCGCCAAGATCGCCCAGCAGACCAATTTGCTGGCGCTGAACGCCGCCATCGAGGCCGCACGCAGCGGCGAAGCCGGGCGCGGCTTCGCGGTGGTGGCCAAGGAATTCCGTCTGCTGTCGACGCAGTCGGGCGACACCGGCCGGCGCATCGCCGAGAAGGCCGACATCATCAGCCAAGCCATCGTCGAAACACGCAACGCGGTGCGCACTTCGGTGCAGGTCGAAGACGGCTCGATGAGCCACGCGGAGGCCGCCATCGGCCGCGTACTGAGCGACTTCCGGGACATCACCGACGCACTGCTGCGTTCGAGCACGCTGCTCAAGGACGAGAGCATCGGCCTGAAGTCCGAGGTCGGCGCCGCACTCGTGCAACTGCAGTTCCAGGACCGCGTGAGCCAGATCATGTCCCACGTGCGCGACAACATCGGCGGCCTGCCCGCCCAGTTCCAGGGCAACGCCGAGCAGCACGCGCAGGACGGTGCGCTGCGGCCCCTGGACGCCACGGCCTTCCTCGCCGAACTGAAGAAGACCTACGTGACCATCGACCAGCACGTCATTCACGACGGCGGCCAGGTGGCACGCAGCACACAGACCGAAGTCACATTCTTCTAGCGCGGGACCCCATGGCAAAGACGATCATGATCGTGGACGACTCCGCCTCGATGCGGCTGGTCGTCGGAATCGCGCTGAAGGGCGCCGGCTACGAGGTGATCGAAGGCCGCGACGGCAAGGACGCGATCACCAAGCTGACCGGGCAGAAGGTCCATCTCATCATCAGCGACGTCAACATGCCCAACATGGATGGCATCGCTTTCCTCAAGGCCGTCAAGCAGATGGCCCCCTACAAGTTCACGCCCATCATCATGCTGACGACCGAGTCTGCAGAGGAAAAGAAGCGTGAAGGCCAGGCAGCAGGCGCACGCGCCTGGGTCGTCAAACCCTTCCAGCCCGACCATCTGATCGGTGCGGTGCAGAAGCTCTGCCTGCCATGAACAGCGTCATGTCTCTCATCGACTGACACGGGCCAACGGAGCACACCATGGGCAGCAGAAGCAAGAAGAAGAACGAACCCGAGGCGCTGCGCATCGACGGCGAGCTGACCATCTTCCGCGCCGCCGAACTGCAGCCCCTGCTGTTCGCCGACCCGGCACCGACGCGGATCGACCTGTCTGGCGTCACCGAATTCGACACCGCGGGCCTGCAGTTGCTGATGGTGGCGCACCAGACGGCGCACGCCGCACAACGCAGCCTGCAGCTGCTGGCACCCAGCGCTGCGGTGTGCGAGGTGCTCGAACTGCTGAACGTCACCGACTTCTTCGGCGATGCCCTGATGCCCCGCGCTTCTGGCGCACTGACGGCAAGGCCTTGACATGGACCTCGACCAGGCACTGCAGACCTTCATCTCCGAGAGCCGCGAGCTGCTCGAGGACATGGAGAGCGCCCTGCTCGCGATCGAGCAGACCAGCGAGAAAGACGAGCTGATCAACGCCATCTTCCGCGCGGCGCACACCATCAAGGGTTCGGCCGGTCTCTTCAGCCTGAACCACGTCGTCGCCTTCACCCACGTGGTCGAAAGTGTGCTCGACCAGGTGCGCGACGGCAGCCTGACGATCGACGAGCCGCTGGTGGCGCTGCTGCTGTCCTGCCGTGACCACATCTCGGCGCTGGTGGCCGCCGTCGCTGCGGGCCAGACCGAAGCGGACACCGAACTGACCCGCAAGGGCGAACCCCTGGTGACGCAGTTGCGCGCGCATCTCGAGGCGCCGGCCACTGCCAGCCCCGCAACGGAAGCCGCCCTGCCAGGCCCGGCCGTCGCACCCGCTGCGGGCGAGTACGGCTGCAGCGCGACGACGGACGCCTGGCACCTGTCGCTGCGTTTCGGCGCCGACGTGCTGCGCAACGGCATGGACCCGCTGAGCTTCGTCCGCTACCTGGGCACCCTTGGCCGCATCACGGGCATCGAGACGGTCACCGACAGCCTGCCGGCCGCAGACGCGATGAACCCTGAAAGCTGCTTCCTGGGCTTCGAGATCGCGCTGCGGACCGACGCCGACAAAGCCACCATCGAGAGCGTGTTCGAGTTCGTGCGCGACGACTGTCGGCTGCACATCCTGCCGCCGCACAGCCGCGTCGCGGAATACATCAAGCTCATCGAGCAACACGGTGAGCCACAACGCCTGGGCGAGATGCTCGTGCACTGCGGCACGCTCACCGCCAGCGAACTGGCCGCCGCACTCTCGGCGCAGAAGTTCGCCCCGTTGCAGCCCCTGGGCACCCTGCTCGTCGAGCAGGGCAGCGTGCGCGCCGAAGTGGTGGAAGCCGCACTCGTCAAGCAGAAGCAGGTCAAGGAACTGGGCGCGCAGGAGAACCGCTCGATCCGTGTCGACGCCGACAAGCTCGACCAGCTCATCAACCTGGTGGGCGAACTCATCATCGCCGGTGCCAACGTCAACCTGATCGCGCGCCGCGCGCAGATCGGTGAGCTGCAGGAAAGCACCTCCAAGCTTTCGATGCTGGTCGAGGAAGTGCGCGACAGCGCACTGCAGCTGCGCATGGTGAAGATAGGCGCCACCTTCGGCCGCTTTCAGCGTGTTGTGCACGACGTCTCGCGCGAACTGGGCAAGGACATCGTGCTGGTCATCGCCGGTGAAGACACCGAACTCGACAAGACCGTGGTCGAGAAGATCGGCGACCCGCTGATGCACCTGGTGCGCAACGCCATGGATCATGGCTTCGAGCCAGCCGAGCTGCGCACCGCGCGCGGCAAGCCGGCGCAGGGCACGCTGAGGCTCAACGCCTGCCACGATTCCGGCAGTATCGTCATCACCGTGCAAGACGATGGTGGCGGTCTGCCGCGCGAGCGCATCCTGGCCAAGGCCATCGAACGCGGCCTCGTCGAAGCCGGCCAGCACTTGAGCGACAGCGAGGTCTTTGCGCTCATCTTCGAGCCGGGCTTCTCCACCGCCGAGAAGGTCACCAACCTCTCTGGCCGCGGCGTCGGGCTGGACGTCGTCAAGCGCAACATCACCGCGCTGCGCGGCACGGTCGAGCTGAGCAGCGAACCCGGCGTGGGCACCAAGGTCACCGTGCGTCTGCCGCTGACCCTGGCCATCATCGATGGCTTCCTGGTCGGTGTCGGCAAGTCGGTGTTCGCAATCCCGCTGGACATGATCGAGGAGTGTGTCGCGTACTCGGCCGAGCCCGGGCACGACTACACCAACCTGCGCGGCGAGGTGCTGCCCTTCATCCGGCTGCGCTCGCTGTTCTCCATCGAGGGCAGCCCCGCGCGGGGCGAAAACATCGTCGTGCTCAAGCACGCCGAGCAGAAAGCCGGGCTGGTGGTCGACACCCTGCTCGGCGAGTTCCAGACCGTCATCAAGCCGCTGGGGACCATGTTCAACCAGGTCAAGTGCATCAGCGGTTCCACCATTCTCGGCAGCGGCGATGTCGCGCTGATCCTGGACGTGCCGGCGCTCGTGCGCCAGGCGATCCACCACGTCCCGGCGAAGCGGTCCGAGCCCGTACCCGCCTGAGTCAATCTTCACATCCCGATTAGGAGAGTGTCAATCATGTTTGCCAATATGAAGATCGGCGTCCGGCTGGCGATAGGCTTCGCCTCGGTGCTGGTATTGCTGGTCATCGTGGCCGGTATCGGCCTCACGCGCGTTGGCGCTCTGAACAAGGAGATCGAGCACGTCACGCTCGACATGTTCCCGAAGACCGTGGCCGCCAACGACGTGATCGACGCGATCAACGTCATTGCACGCCGGCTGCGCAACGCCTACATCTTCCAGGGCGCCGAATCGCAGAAGGAACTCGATCAGATCGCCGATCAGCGCAAGATCATCAGCGACCGACTGGAAAAGCTGGACAAGTCCATCACCTCCGACGCGGGCAAGGCGGCGCTGAAGAAGGTGACCGAGGCACGCACGCACTACGTGGCCTCCCAGGATCGCTACATCGAGCAGTTGAAGGCTGGCAAACGCGACGACGCCGCGGCCCTGCTGGTCGGTGACTTGCGCAAGACCCAGAACGACTACATGGGCGCCATTGCGGGGCTGGTCGACTTGCAGACCGAACTGGTTATCAAGGCCGGCAAGGACGCCGACACGCTGGCCGACTCCGCCGAAACCATGTTGATCATCCTGGGCGCCGTGGCTGCCCTGCTGACGGCACTGATGGGCTGGCTGATCACACGCAGCATCACCGGCCCGACACGCAAGCTGATGGTCGGCGCCGACAAGATGGCCGCCGGCGACTTCAACTTCCAGATCGACGTCAACAACAAGGACGAGGTCGGCGCGCTGGCGAATTCCGTCCGCTCGGTGCAAAAGGCGATCCAGGCGATGGTGGCCGACGCCGCGATGCTGTCCAAGGCCGCCGTCGACGGCAAGCTCGCCACGCGCGCTGATGCCAGCAAACACCAGGGCGATTACCAAAGGATCGTCGCCGGCGTGAACGACACCCTCGACGCCGTCATCGGGCCGCTGAACGTCACGGCCGACTACGTCGACAAGATCTCCAAGGGCGTCATCCCGCCGGTCATCACCGACAGCTACAACGGTGACTTCAACGTCATCAAGACCAACCTGAACAACATGGTCAAGATGATGAGCGACCTGCTCGCGCAGACCGACATCATCATCAAGGGCGCCGCTGACGGCGAACTCGACAAGCGGGCCAATGCCGACATGTTCGTGGGCGGCTGGAACCAGCTCGTCACCGGCGTGAACCAGGCCATCACCAACATCGTCAACCCGATGAACGTGACGGCCGACTACGTCGACCAGGTCGCCAAGGGCATCATCCCGCCGGTCATCACCGCCGAGTACAAGGGCCAGTACAACGTCATCAAGAACAACCTGAACAACATGGTCAAGATGATGAACGACCTGCTCGCGCAGACCGACATCATCATCAAGGGCGCCGCCGACGGCGAACTCGACAAGCGCGCCAACGCCGAACTCTTCGTCGGCGGCTGGAACAAGCTGGTGAAGGGTGTCAACGAAGTGGTGACGAACATCGTCAACCCGCTGAACGTGACGGCCGACTACGTCGACCGCATCGCCAAGGGCGACATCCCGCCCGCCATCACGGCCGAGTACAAGGGCCAGTACAACGTCATCAAGAACAACCTGAACGCCTGCATCGCAGCCACCGACCAGCAGGCTGCCGCCGCCAAGGCCATCGCGATGGGCGACCTCACCGCGGTGGTCAAGGTGCGCTGCGAGAACGACGTCATGGCCAAGAGTCTGATCGAGGTCATGAAGGCCATCAACACCCTGGTGGCCGACGCCAACACGCTGTCGCAGGCCACGGTGGACGGCCGCCTGGACGTGCGCGTCGACCCGAGCCAGCTGCAGGGCGACTACCGCAAGGTGCTGGAGGGTCTGAACCTGGTGATGGTGTCGATGAGCACGCCGGTGCAGGAACTGCGCGACGTGCTCGGCGCGATGCAGGAGGGCGATCTCACGGTGGCCATGCGCAGGAACTACGACGGCACCTGGGACGAGCTGAAGAACGCCGCCAACAACACGCTGAAGAAACTGGCGCAGGTGGTGACCGACGTCAACGCCGGTGCGCAGGCCCTGGCCAGCGCGTCCGAGGAAGTCAGCGCCACGGCGCAGTCGCTGTCGCAGGCGGCCAGCGAACAGGCGGCGGGTGTGGAAGAGACGAGTGCGTCGATCGAGCAGATGACCAGTTCCATCGCGCAGAACACCGAAAACGCCAAGGTCACCGAGAGCATGGCCAGCAAGGCCGCGACCGACGCCGCCGACGGTGGCGAGTCGGTGAATGCCACGGTCTCGGCGATGAAGCAGATCGCCAAGAAGATCAGCATCATCGACGACATTGCCGCGCAGACCAACCTGCTGGCGCTGAACGCGGCCATCGAGGCGGCTCGTGCCGGTGAACACGGCAAGGGCTTCGCGGTGGTGGCGGCAGAAGTGCGCAAGCTGGCCGAGCGCAGCCAGGTGGCGGCGCAGGAGATCGGCGAAGTGGCCAGCAGCAGCGTCGAACTGGCCGAACGCGCGGGCAAGCTGCTCGAGCAGATCGTGCCCAGCATCCGCAAGACCTCGGACCTGGTGCAGGAGATCTCGGCCGCGTCCAGCGAACAGTCCTCGGGCGTGGGCCAGATCAACTCGGCAGTGAGCCAGCTGAACCAGACGACACAGCAGAACGCCTCCAGTTCGGAAGAGCTGGCCGCGACCTCGGAAGAGATGAGCAGCCAGGCCGAACAGCTGCAGCAGACGATGGCCTTCTTCAAGCTGGAGGGGGCGTCGCACGCGAAGTCGGCCGCGGTCTCGGTGCGCAAGGTGGTGAGTGCCGCGAAGTCGGGCGCTGCCAAGGCGGCCGGGATGAAGGCCCCAGGCGGTCTGGCGGTGGCCAGCGCGGCGGCCATCGACGAGTCGCAGTTCACCAGGTTCTGACCGGGAGCCCACCATGAACAAACGCGACAACACAGCAGCCAAGGGGCCGGGCGGGCCGGCCATCGCAGCCAGCAGCGCAGTCGGCGAGGAGAAGCAGTACCTCACCTTCACGCTGGGCACCGAGATGTTCTCGATCGACATCCTGTGCATCAAGGAAATCATCTGGTACGCCGGCCTGACCGAGGTGCCGATGATGCCGGCCTGCATCCGCGGCGTGATCAACCTGCGCGGCGCGGTGGTGCCGGTGATGGACCTGTCGGCCCGCTTCGCGCGGACCTCGACGCCCGTCACCAAGAGCACCTGCATCGTCATCACCGAGGTCGACGGGCCCGAGGGCGAGAGCCAGAACATGGGCATCGTCGTCGACGCGGTGCAGGCGGTGCTGGAGATCCCCTCGTCCGAGATCGAGCCGCCACCGAACTTCGGCGCCAAGATCCGCGCCGACTTCATCGAAGGCATTGCCAAGGTGAACGGCAAGTTCGTGATCCTGCTGGACGTGAAGAAGGTGCTGTCACCGGGCGAGATCGGCGCCATGGGCCAGGGCGCCGCAAACGCGGAACTGCTGGCCGCCTAGGGCGACCACGGCGCTGCCATCCCGCAAGGAATGGCGCGCCGCCTGGCGACGCGGCCCGGCCCGGGCTGCGCGCATTCCGCGAGAGACAAGACATGCAGCCCATCACCGACGGCGAATTCGCCCGCTTCCAGCGCTTCATCTTCGACGCCGCCGGCATCACGCTGTCCGGCAGCAAGCAGGCGCTGGTGTCGGGGCGGCTGGGCAAGCGCCTGGCGCACCACCAGTTGGAGAGTTTCGGCGAGTATTTCCAGTACATAGCCTCGGGCGGCCACCCCGACGAGGTGCAGATGGCGGTCGACCTGCTGACCACCAACGAGACCTACTTCTTCCGCGAGACCAAGCACTTCGACTTCCTGCGTGAACAGGCCCTGGCCGCACGCGCGCGCAGTCAGCCCTTCCGCGTCTGGAGCGCCGCGAGTTCCAGCGGCGAAGAGGCCTACAGCATCGCGATGGTGCTGGCCGACTGCATCGAAACCACGCCCTGGGAAGTGCTGGGCACCGACATCAGCACCAAGGTGCTGGAACAGGGCGCGCGGGCGCTCTACACGATGGAGCGTGCACGCCACATGCCGGCCGACTACCTGCGGCGCTACTGCCGCAAAGGCACGGGCGACTACGCGGGCTGGCTGCTCGTCGAACGCGAACTGCGCGAGCACGTGCGCTTCGCCCAGGTCAAGCTCAACCTGCCTCTGCCCGAGATCGGGCGCTTCGACATCGTCTTTCTGCGCAACGTGATGATCTACTTCAACGAAGAGACCAAGCGCAGCGTGGTGGCGCGGGTGTCGGCAACGCTCAAGCCGGGCGGCTGGTTCTTCGTCGGCCATTCCGAAACGCTGACCGGCCTGACGGATGCACTGGAACAGGTGGCGCCGTCGATCTACCGCAAACCCGCCTGAGCCGAGATGGCCGCGCCCGAAGACCGCATCGATGTTTTCCTGCAGCCCGGCGAGTACTTCGTGGCCGACGACGGCTTCCGCATCCGCACGCTGCTGGGCTCGTGTGTATCGGTCACGCTGTGGCACCCGGCCACGCGCCGCGGTGGCATGTCGCACTTCCTGCTGCCGACGCGCGGCAACGCGGCGCCGGGCGACGAACCCGACGGCCGTTATGCCGACGAGGCGCTGCAACTGATCGTGCGCGAACTTGCCCAGGCCGGCGTGCCCCTGTCGCAGTGCGAGGCCAAGGTCTTCGGCGGCGGCAACATGTTCCCGGGCTACACGTCGGCCAGCAACATCCCTGTCGGGCTGCGCAACGGCGAGGCCGCGCGCAGCCTGCTGGCCGCGCGCGGCGTGCCCGTCGTCTCCGAGAGCCTGTACGGCCACGGCCACCGCCAGATCATTTTCGACCTGGCCAGCGGCGACGTCTGGTCGCACCAGGTGCGGCCGACCCCGCAGGGAACCTAGGTCCACAGCATAAGGAAACCCAGATGGCACGCATCAAGGTGATGGTGGTGGACGACTCCGCGGTGGTGCGGCAGGTGGTGGCCGGCCTGCTGCAGGACGACCCCGAGATCGAAGTGCTGTGTGCGGTGGCCGATCCCATCCTGGCGATGGCGCGCATGCAGGTGCAGTGGCCCGACGTCATCGTGCTGGACATCGAGATGCCACGCATGGACGGCATCACCTTCCTGAAGAAGATCATGGCCGAGCGGCCGACACCGGTGGTCATCTGCTCGACCCTCACCGAAAAGGGCACGCAGACCGCACTGGCGGCGCTGTCTGCCGGGGCCGTGGCCATCATCACCAAGCCGAAGATCGGGCTGAAGCAGTTCCTCACCGACGCGTCTGACGACCTGCTTTCGGCCGTCAAGGGCGCAGTGAAGGCCAACCTGCGCTCGCTGCGCGTCGAGGCCAAGCACACCGCCGACGTCATCCTGCAGGCCGCCGGCGACAAGCACACGGCAATGATCCAGACCACCGAGCGCATCGTGGCCCTGGGCACCTCCACCGGCGGCACGCAGGCGCTGGAAGTCGTGCTCACCGCCCTGCCCCGCGTCTGCCCCGGCATCGTCATCGTGCAGCACATGCCCGAAAAGTTCACCGCCGCCTTCGCGGCGCGGCTGGACGGCCTGTGCCAGTTGAACGTGCGCGAGGCGAAGAACGGCGACCGCGTCGTCCCTGGGGTGGCGCTCATCGCCCCGGGCGGCGCCCACATGCTGCTGCGGCGCAGCGGCGCGCAGTACTCGGTGGAGGTGATGAACGGGCCGCTGGTCAACCGCCACCGGCCTTCGGTGGACGTGCTCTTCCGCTCGGTGGCCAAGGCCGCCGGGGCCAACTCGCTGGGCGTCATCATGACCGGCATGGGCGACGACGGCGCGGCCGGCCTGCTGGAGATGCGCAAGGCCGGCGCCCGCACCCTGGGCCAGAACGAGGACAGCTGCGTCGTCTATGGCATGCCACGCGAAGCCGTCAAGCGCGGCGCCGTCGAGCGCGAAGTGCCTTTGGGGGCGCTGGCCCGCGAAGTCATGCACTTCGCCACCTGAGGAGAACCCGGGCCCCCAGGGCCCGGCACTGTCAGCGGTGCGTCGGGCAGCCGCCGCCACAATGCGACCGATGCTGCCGACCCGGCTTCACCCCTTCCGCCCCCGCCTGCTCGACACGTTGAAGGGCTACAACAAGCAGCGCTTCCTGGCCGACCTGGGCGCTGGCATCACGGTGGGCATCGTGGCGCTGCCGCTGGCGCTGGCCTTCGGCATCGCCAGCGGCGTCAAGCCCGAGCAGGGGCTGATCACCGCCATCGTTGCCGGCTTCCTGATCAGCGCCCTGGGCGGCAGCCAGGTGCAGATCGGCGGGCCGGCGGGCGCCTTCATCGTCATCGTTTACGGCATCGTCGAGCGCTACGGGTTCACCAACCTGCTGGTGGCCACGGTGCTGGCGGGCATGCTGATGTTCCTGCTGGGGCTGTTCAAGCTCGGGGCGCTGATCCGCTACATCCCGGTGTCCATCGTCATCGGCTTCACCAACGGCATCGCCGTGCTCATCGCCCTGTCGCAGCTGCGCGACCTGATGGGCCTGGACATCGCCAGGATGCCCGGTGAGTTCTTCGCGCAGCTCTCGATGCTGGGCGGCCACATCGGCAGCTTCAACCCCTGGGCCTTCGGCATCGGGGTGGCCTGCATCGCTGGCCTGGCCTTCTGGCCCAGGCTCTTTGCGCCCGGCAAGCTGCTGCCGCACCACGCGCTGGCGCTGCGGCCGGTACGTCTGGCCTCGCGCCTGCCGGCGCCCATCGTCGCGCTGGTCAGTCTCACGGCCGTGGTCTGGTGGTTCCAGCTGCCGGTGGAGACCATAGGCTCGCGTTTCGGCGAACTGCCCGACTTTCTAAGGGACGGCCTGCCCAGCTTCGACCTGCCGCCGGTGAGCTGGGCCACGGCGCAGCAGGTCATCATCCCCACCGTCACGATCGCGCTGCTGGGCGCCATCGAGAGCCTGTTGTGTGCCCGCGTGGCCGACAACATCAGTGACTTCAAGCGCCACGACCCCAACCAGGAGCTGATGGCGCAGGGGGTGGCCAACGTGATCACGCCCTTCTTCGGCGGCATACCGGCCACCGGCACCATCGCGCGCACCGTGACCAACGTGCGCGCCGGCGCCGCCAGCCCGGTGTCGGGCATCGTGCACGCCCTCACGCTGCTGGCCATCCTGCTGGCCGCCGCACCGCTGGCCTCGCTGGTGCCGCTGGCCGCGCTGGCCGGCATCCTGGTCTTCGTGGCCTGGAACATGTTCGAGGGCCACCAGTTCGCGCGCCTGCGCCGCTTCTCGGGTGGCTACCGCACGCTGATGCTGGGCACCTTCGTGCTGACCATCGTCTTCGACCTCACGGTGGCGGTGCAGGTCGGCCTGGTGCTGAGCTGCGTGTTTTTCATCTGGCGCATGGGCACGCTCTTCAGCGTCAAGCCGCACCTGCCCAAGGACGCGACCGAACTGCCGCCCGGCGTGGCCGCCTTCGACCTCTACGGCTCGCTGTTCTTCGGCGCCGTCGGCAAGATCGAGGCGCTGCCCGAGCAGCTGCCGGTCGGCACCCGCGCCGTGGTGCTGGACATGCACCGTCTGGTGCTGATGGACAGCTCGGGCCTGGATGCGCTGGAACAGATGCACCGCACGCTGCAGCGCCAGGGCATCGCGCTGGTGCTGGCCAACGTCAACGAGCAGCCGCTGGGCCTGATGCGCAGCACCGGCTTCGAGGCTGTGCTGGGCGCCGACCAGATCGTGCCCACGGTGTCGGACGCGCTCGAAGGCGCCGCCGAGACCTAGGCTTCCGCCGAAGCGCGCGCTACCAGTCGATCTGCCAGCGCCAGCCGCAGGCGCGGCAGCAAACGTGCATGCACGAGGGCTCGCCGTCGTCGCTGCCGGCGTCGGCCGCCGCCGGTGGCCGCTGCGGCGGGCCCGGCGGCTCCACCGACCAACGGCCGTAGGCCTGGCACTGCGCGCAGACGGCCTGGTTGGCGATGTGCTCGGCGCGTGTCAGCAGGAAGAGGTAGCGGCGCAGTGCCCACAGGCCGATGGCGACGGCCAAGAACACGCAGCCCGCCATCAGCAGACGCTGACCGCCGGGCTGCATGAAGGCTTCCATGCCACCCAGCAGCGTCAGCGTGCACAGCACAAGCAGCACCAGGTGCGAATGGCCGACGAGCAGTTCCCGTTCGTACCACTTGCGGAACCCGCGTCGCTGTATCGATTGCGCTATGGCCATACTTCTCGCCCCCGGTGCCGGCCCATGCTAGCGCGGGGCGACGCGGCTGTCCGGCAGCAGGCCTTGGGCGGGCGCCGCGCACGCCGCGGCGCCGCACCGGCGCGCTGGCTCTACGGCCCGTAGTCGAGCTCGATGCGCTGCAGCAGTTGCCGCGCCACGCGCACCGCCTCCTTCAGGACGCGGCGCTCGATGTCGTCGAGCGTTCCCACGTCGATGAGGTTGGGGTTCGCGGCCGCGGGCGCGCCGGCGCCTTCGGCCACCTGGACCTGCAGCCGCAGGCCCTGCAGGAACTCGAAGGCGCTGACCCAGGCTTCGCTTTCGTTCGGCCCGACGTGCATGCCCGGCGCGGCGCCTTCCAGGCGCGCCCGCGTGCCCAGCAGCGGCAGGCCCTGGGCCAGCGCAAACAGCCGCGCCGCGTCGACGAAGATGGCCGTGCCGTGCAGCTTCAGGTCGAGCATCGCGCGGCCGTCCAGCGTCTGCGTCTCGAGCGCACCGCGCCAGTTCAGCGGCACCCGGTAACGCAGCGCGTTGCCGGCCAATTGCTTCAGGAAACGCGGTACCCGGGCGGCTTCGCGTGCCGGCATGGCCTGCAGCGCCTGCGCCAGCGCCGCGTTGCCGCACAGCGGGCGCAGGTCGAAGTAGATGCTGGCCTTGAGCAGGTCTTCCGGTGCGCCGTGTTCGATCCAGTGCGCAAAACGCGCGCGCCATTCCGCTTCGGTCAGGCAGCACTCGGGGTTGCTGGCCATCACCTGGCCCTGGCACAGCGGGTAACCGCAGGCGTCCAGCGCCTCGTTGACCTCGAGCGCCAGCGCCAGCCACCTTGGGCGGTCGCCGTCGGGGTCGTCGCTGGCGAAGACCAGGCCGTTGTCCTGGTCGGTGGCCACCGTCTGCTCGCCGCGGCCCTCGGAACCGAAGGCCAGCCAGCAGGCCTGGTCCAGGTCCATGCCGCGGCGCGCCGCCACCAGCTGAACCAGGCGTTCGGTGAGCACGTCGTTGAGATGGCTGATGAGCTCGGTCGTCTGGCGCGCCTGCACGCCCTGACCGAGCAGGTTGCGTGCGAAGGCGCGGATCTCGCCGGCCAGATGACGCAGCGCATCGATGTCGGGCGCGGCGCGCAGCTGCGTGCTGAGCTGCTTCAGCGACAGCCGCTGCAGCTTGAAGAGGTCGCGCTCGGAGACGATGTTGACCACGCGCCCGCCGTCGGTGACGGCCAGATGGCGAATGCCGTGGCGCGCCATCGCCAGCGCGGCGTCCTGCAGCGTGTGCTCGACGCTCAGCGTCTGCAGCGGCGCACTCATGACCTCGGCGATGGGGGTGTGCAGCGCCAGCTGCGGCAGCGTGACGCGACCCAGGATGTCGTGGCGCGTCAGGATGCCCAGCGGCGCCTGCGCAGCATCCAGCACCAGCACCGAGCCGACGCGGCGTTCGTGCATCGCCGACAGCGCATCGGCCAGCGGCGTGGTCGGGCTGCACGCCAGCGGCTGCTTGCGCGGCAGGCTGGACAGGCGGGCATCGAGCGTCTGCGCGGCGCCGGCCTGCTGCAGCGCACGCTGCGACAGCGCCAGGAAGCTCATCACGCGCCGGTTCAGGAAGTCGGCAAAGGCCGGGCTGGCGGCGGCGATGCGCTGCACCTCGGCGGCCGGCAGCGCGAGGCAGCGGCTGTCCTCGTCGGCGGTGTAGGTGGCGGTGACGGCACGCTCGCCGAGCAACGCGCCCACCGGGAAGAGCTCGCCCGCCAGGTACTCGAAGGGGCCCGCGGTGTCGGCCATGCCGCTGCGCCCGGTGATGCGCCCCTCTCGCACCAGCAGCAGCGCCTGCACCGGCCCGCTGGCGGGCTCCAGCACCACGTCGCCGGCGCGAAACTGCAGCGGCTGCGCCGCGGCAAGCAACTGCTCGACCTGCGACGCCGCCATCTGCGCGAAGGGCGCACGGCGCATCAGTTCGTCGGCCAGCGCCGAAGTTGCGCCGCGCGCAGGGGCGGCGCCGGGAAGCGGCGGGATGTCGGTCATGCGGCGTACGGCGGTGTGAAGGCTGGGGGCATCTTAGGACCGCGCGCCGCCGCTGCGTTGCCGGCGCGGCTGACGTGGATCAAGCGCCGTGCAGCGCGGGCCATAAGGAAAAAGGGCCGCACCCTCGCGGGTGCGGCCCTGACGCTGCAAGACCTGGCGGTCAGGCGCGCGAGGTGTTCAGGTTCGGGTAGCGCACGTGCTCCACCAGTTCCTGCGTCTCGGCCGACGGTGCCTTGGTCAGCAGGCTCACGATGATGATCACCGCGAAGCCCAGCGGCACGCCGAAGAGGCCCGCCGAAATCGGCAGGATGCCCCACCACAGCTCGATCGGCGAGGTGACGCCGAAGATGCCGCGCAGCCAGGGTTGGGTCGTCACCATGTAATAGAAGGTGATGCCCAGGCCGGCGACCATGCCCAGCGACGCACCCCACTTGTTGGCGCGTTTCCAGAAGATGCCGAGGGTGAGCGCCGGGAAGAAGGCCGCGGCCGCGAACGAGAAGGCTGCCGACACCAGGAACAGGATGTCGGCCGGCTTCTGCGCCGCCACCGAGGCAGCGGCCAAGGCCACCACCAGCAGCAGGATCTTCGAGATCATCACCCGGCGCGCGGTGGGCGCGTTGGGGTCGATCATCTTGTAGTACAGGTCGTGCGACAGCGCGTTCGCGATGGTCAGCAGCAGGCCGTCGGCGGTAGACAGCGCGGCGGCCAGGCCACCCGCGGCCACCATGCCCGACACCACGTAGGGCAGACCGGCGATCTCGGGCGTGGCCAGCACGATGATGTCGCCGCCGATACGCATTTCACCCAGCTGGAAGATGCCGTCCTTGTTGACGTCGACCACCGACAGCAGAGCGGGGTCGACTCGCGTCCAGCTTGCGATCCAGGGCGGCAACTGGTCGAAAGGTGTGCCCACCAGCACGTTGAATATCTCGTACTTCACCAGCACGGCCAGCGCCGGGGCCGTGAAGTACAGCAGGAAGATGAAGAACAGCGACCAGGTGACCGAGGCGCGTGCGTCCTTCACCGAAGGCGTGGTGTAGTAGCGCATCAGGATGTGCGGCAGCGCGGCCGTGCCCACCATCAGGCAGAACACCAGCGCCAGGAAGTTGCGACGCGACTCGTTGAAGGTCTTCTGCGCCTTTTCGTCGCCGTTCGGGTCACCGGCGTACTGCTGCGCGTGGCGCGGCATACCGGCCAGCGGCCTGGCGCGGCCGTCAGCAGCGGCCTTGGCCGCCGTCCACGCCTTCTTGGCAGCAGCTTCGTCCCTGGGCAGCGCAGCCAGGGCCTTCTCGGCGGCCTGCAACTCTGCAACCGGGGCGGTGGCGGCCTTCAGGTCGGCCACCTTGGCCTGCGCGGTGGACAGGTCGGCGGCCAGCGCGGCGGGCACGTCCTTCAGCTTGGCGGCCAGGTCGTCGGACTGCTTCTTGAAGACGGCGATGACTTCCTTTTCCTTCGGGTCGTCGATCAGCTGCTTTTCCTTGGCCGTGACCTTCTCGAGCTGGAAGCCGTAGACGGCCTGCGGGATGGGCACGCCGGTCTGCTTCACGCTCAGCCACACCACCGGAAGCATGTAGGCAATGATGAGGATGATGTACTGCGCCACCTGCGTCCACGTCACCGCGCGCATGCCACCCAGGAACGAGCACACCAGGATGCCGCCGAGGCCGACGAAGATGCCGATCTCGAAGGCCAGACCCGACAGCCGCGTGGTGATCAGGCCGACGCCGTAGATCTGCGCCACGACGTAGGTGAACGAGCACAGGATGGCGGCCAGGATGCCGATGAAACGCGGCAGGTTGCCTTCATAGCGCGCGCCCAGGAAGTCGGGGATGGTGAACTGCCCGAACTTGCGCAGGTAGGGCGCCAGGAACAGCGCCACCAGGCAGTAGCCGCCGGTCCAGCCCATGATGAAGGCCAGACCGCCGTAACCCGTGAGGTAGAGCGTGCCGGCCATGCCGATGAAGGACGCAGCCGACATCCAGTCGGCGCCGGTGGCCATGCCGTTGTAGACGGCGGGCACGCGGCGGCCTGCGACGTAGTACTCGGCGGCGTCGCTGGTACGGCTCATGATGCCGATGCCGGCGTACAGCGCCACGGTGGCAAACAGGAAGACGAGACCGATCGCGCTGCGCGACAGGCCCATCTTCTCGGCGATGGCCAGGCAGACCACGAAGACGAGGAAGCCCCCGGTGTACCAGCCATAGACCTTGTTCAGGCCCTTCTTGAAGGCCGCGTTGGCCTCCTTGTTGGAGACCCCGGATTGCGGTTCGAAGCTCAAGCCTGCCATGTCATTCCTCCTCGGCCACGCCGTGCTCGATATCGAGCTTGTTCATGTAGTGCGCGTAGTACGCGATGATCACGACGTAGATCACCAGCGAACCCTGTGCCGCCATCCAGAAGCTGAAAGGCCAGCCTGCGAAGTTGAAGGCCAGGTCGCGTGCGAAGTACGCCATGACGTAGGTCACTACAAACCAAATCGCCAGCAGGATCGATGTGATCCTGAGGTTTTTCCGCCAGTAACTCTGGTGGTTCTCGCTCACCTTCATCGTTTTCACCTCTCGGTTATGTGGGCGCCCGCGGACGGGCATTTCAGGGAACTTCGCCGCGCTTCTGTGGCGCGCTGTAATGCCACCGCCCAACGGGCCGGCGACGGGTTCTGCAAATTGCGCAGGGCCGGCCCGCTCAACCGGCGGCCTTGCTGACCAGCAGGCCGGTCTCGCGCTCCAACTGGGCCGCCACCTTGGGCTCGAAGCCCTTGAGGTGGCGGATGATCTTCAACGCCTCGTCGGGCTGGTGGCGGTCGACGTGCACCCGCGCCAGCTGGTACCAGCCGTAGGGGCTCATCGGCTGCAGCTCGGTGTTCTTCTTCAGCGCCGCCACGGCCTCGTCGTAACGCTGCAGGCGGATGAGCACCAGGCCCAGCCCGTACCAGGCGCGGTCGAGTTCGGGGCTCAGCTCGGCGGCCCGGCGAAAGGCCGCTTCGGCCTCGACCAGTTCGCCAGCGGCCTCGAGCATGAAGCCGTGGTTGAACCAGGTGCGCGCTTCGTCGGCGCGCAGCACCACCAGGCGGCGGGAATCGGCCAGCGCCGCCTGCACCTGCCCGGCCTCGGTCAGCAGGTGGGCGCGGCTGGCCAGCGTGTAGGCGTCGTCGGGCCAGCGCGGCAGCATCGCGTCGAACACGGCGCGCGCCGCGGTCTTGCGGCCCAGCACCAGCAGGCCGATGGCCCGCCACTTCTCGAACTGGTAGGCGAAGTTCATCAACGGCATCCGGGTTGGCCGACCATGCCCTGCGTCACGCAGAGGTCGGCGCGTTCAAAGGTGACGACCATGTAGACGACCGCCAGCAGCAGGAAGGTGACCAGCGGCACCTGGGTATCGGACACCAGCCGGGGCGTGGTCTTGCGCACCAGCCAGGTGAAGGGCTTGGACACCACCTGCAGCAGCTTGTAGAAGACGTTGCTGTCGCGCCGCTGCCCGGCCAGCACGAACAGCGCGCCCTGCCCGACGAGGGCGAGCAGCGCGATATACAAAACGAGCTGGACGAGGTTGAGGAAGGTCAGCATGAGATCAGATTGGTGAGCTGCGACTGTTTTGCCTGGCGCTTACGGCTTTCTGACAACAAGGCTTACTTCGCGCGCAAGCACCGATAGGTCTTACCCTAGGCCGGGCACGCCTAAAATGGGCTTCCAACCTCTGTCCTGCCGTCGGTGAGCCCCCATGCCCCTGTTCTGGAAGCCCTACAAGTCCGACGTGACGAACTTCATCGAGCAGCTGAAGGTGAAGAAGCCGACGCTCGAGGCCGAGCAGCGCGCCGGTCGCGCCCTGCTCTGGGACCGCAAGCTCGACCGCAGCGAGCAGGCCGAGTGGCGCGAGGCCGACGTGCCGCAGCAGCCCTACGTCTACCAGACCAAGGCTTGAGCCACGCCGACCTGGCGCCCGAATTGGCGCCCGAGACCGCAGCACCCTCGCCGGGTGTCGTCGACCAGGTGGCGGTGGCGCGCCTGTACGGCGAGCCGCTGTTCCGCATGCCGCACGACCTGTACATCCCGCCGGATGCGCTGGAGGTTTTCCTCGAAGCCTTCGAGGGCCCGCTGGACCTGCTGCTCTACCTGATCCGCAAGCAGAACTTCAACATCCTCGACATCCCGCTGGCCAGCGTGACGCGCCAGTACCTGGACTACGTCGACCAGATCCGCAAGCACAACCTCGAACTCGCCAGCGAATACCTGCTGATGGCGGCGATGCTCATCGAGATCAAGAGCCGCATGCTGCTGCCGCCGAAGAAGCGTGCGGACAGTGGCGAGGTCGAGGACCCGCGCGCCGAACTCGTGCGCCGGCTCATCGAGTACGAGCAGATCAAGCTCGGCGCCGCCAAGCTCGACGCGCTGCCGCAGTTGGGGCGCGATTTCCTGCGCGCGCAGGTGCACATCGAACAGAGCCTGGCGCCGCGCTGGCCCGACGTGAACCCCGACGATCTGCGCCAGGCCTGGCGCGATATCCTGCAGCGCGCCAACCTCAACCAGCACCACACGATCAGCCGCGAACAGCTCAGCGTGCGCGAGCACATGAGCATCGTGCTACGCCACTTGCATGGCCGGCGCTTCGTCGAGTTCCACGAGCTCTTCGACACCACGCGCGGCTCGCCGGTGCTGGTGGTGACCTTCATCGCGATGCTGGAGCTGGCCAAGGAGCGCCTGCTGGAAGTGACGCAGGCCGAGGCCTTCGCGCCCATCTACGTGCGGCTGGCCTTCACGCCCAGCTGAACGGCGCGGCGGGCTATGCAGCCGCCGACATATCGGCCTGCGGACAGCGGCCGCCAACAATGGCGCCTTCGTTACCCTGGCGCCCCGGCGCCGACCCGCAAGCACCATGCCATCCCGTCGCAATCTCCTCGCCCTTCTCAGCACTGCCGGGCTGCTCGCCGCCAGCGCGCTGACCCCCCTCGCCGCCCAGGCGCAGGGCAAGTTCATCGTCATGGCCTCAACCACGTCCACCGAGCAGTCGGGCCTGTTCACGCAACTGCTGCCGGCCTTCACGCAGGCCACCGGCATCACGGTGCGCGTCGTCGCGGTGGGCACCGGGCAGGCGCTGGACACGGGCCGCCGCGGCGACGCCGACATCGTCTTCGTGCACGACCAGACGGCCGAAGAGAAGTTCGTTGCCGACGGCTGGGGCCTGCCGCGCCGGGCCGTGATGTACAACGACTTCGTGCTCATCGGCCCCAAGGCCGACCCGGCGGGCACACGAGGCAAGGACATCGCGGTGGCGCTGCAGAAGCTGGCCGCCACCGGCGCCTCCTTCATCTCGCGTGGCGACAAGAGCGGCACCCACGCCGCCGAGCTGCGCTACTGGAAGACCGCCGGCTTCGACATGGCCCCCGCCAAACCGGCCGGCTACAAGGAATGCGGCTGCGGCATGGGCCCGGCGCTGAACATCGCCAGTTCCAGCAACGCCTACGTGCTGGCCGACCGCGGCACCTGGCTGAACTTCAAGAACCGCGGTGAACTCGTGGTGCGGGTGGAAGGCGACAAGCGCCTGTTCAACCAGTACGGCGTGATGGTCGTCAACCCGGCCAGGCACCCCCACGTGAAGCAGGACCTGGCGCAGGCCTTTGCCGACTGGATCGTCGCACCCGCCGGCCAGGCCGCCATCGCCGCCTACAAGATCGGCGGCGAACAGCTGTTCTTCCCGAACGCGCAGCCCTGAGGCCGCGCGTGAGGGTCCGGAAGGACCCGAACGCCTGCCGAAGGCCCAGGCGCGATTTCACGCGCGTGGGCTGAGGCTGGACGTGCGAGCCCGGAAGGGGTCGCATGCCTGCCGAAGGCCCAGGCGCGATTTCACGCGCG
>Ga0105047_10002768_pt1 | contig 31056 bp, 31 predicted proteins | sample MAT04_FD_78384 | JGI IMG/M metagenome (GOLD analysis project Ga0105047, IMG submission 78384) | Freshwater microbial communities from Lake Fryxell liftoff mats and glacier meltwater in Antarctica - MAT-04 (megahit assembly) | ecosystem: Environmental > Aquatic > Freshwater > Ice > Liftoff... | reverse complement strand
TGGGGTCGCCGCCGTGAAGTTCGATGCCGCGAAGTGTGGCGAGCTCGCCGGTGCCTGGGCCACGTTCTTGGCTGGCGCGGCCACGGCTGGTGGTGACGCTCTCAAGTCGAGCGAGGCATCGATCAACGAGCTGAAGAAGGGCTCCCCCGATGCCGTGAAGAAGAACGTCGAGACGATCGAGGCCGGCATCAAGGGCAAGTCGATGCTCGACGCCGCGCAGTACCTGGCCAGCCCGGAAGGTTCGAAGGCGACGACGGCGGTCACCACCTGGCTTTCGGTGGAGTGCACCAAGGTCTGACTCCTGGCGTACCGGCAGGGGCTCGCCATGTTGGGCGGGTCCTTGCCGGGGCCGATTGGTCAATCAGGTGGCGGTGGGGCACGCCGGACCCACCACACGAAGAGCACCATGGCCGCGATCACGATGCCGATGAACATGAGTACCGCGACGTGACCGGCGCCGAGCACCGGTTCGGCGGCGGGAGTGATATCGGCGAGCAGCACCTGCATCATGCGCTCGGGGCGTGGCCGCCGAACTCCTTGCGCATCGCCGAGAGAACTTGCCCGGCGAAGTCGTCGTTGCCGCGAGAGGAGAACCGTTCGTAGAGGGCGGCGGTGATGACGGGAGCGGGAACGCCTTCGTCGATGGCCGCTTGCACGGTCCATCGGCCCTCACCGGAGTCGGCGACCCGAGACGTGAAGTTGGTGAGCTGCGGGTCGTCGTGGAGCGCCGCTGCCGTGAGGTCGAGTAGCCACGACGCCACCACCGAGCCACGACGCCACACCTCGGTGACGGCGGCAAGATCGATCGGCATCTGGTAGTGCTCGGGGTGCTCGAGCGGTGTGGTTTCGGCGTCGTGGGCTTGGGCATCGCGCAACCCGATGTCGGCGTTGCGGAGAATGTTGAGGCCCTCGGCATAGGCCGCCATGAGGCCGTACTCGATGCCGTTGTGCACCATCTTCACGAAGTGTCCGGCGCCGACCGGCCCACAGTGGAGCCAGCCCTGCTCCTCGGGTGCGGCCTCGCCTTCGCGGTTACGGGTGCGTTCGGCGGCGGCCTCGACACCCGGCGCCAAGGTCTCCCAGATCGGACGCAGTTCGCCGACGGCGTCATCGTCGCCACCGATCATCAGGCAGTACCCACGGTCGAGTCCCCACACTCCGCCGCTGGTGCCACAGTCGATGTAATGGATCCCCCGATCGGCGAGTTCGGCCCCTCGCCGGATGTCGTCGTGATAGTGGCTGTTGCCACCGTCGATCACGGTGTCGCCGGGGGCAAGGTGGGTCACAACGTCGGCGACCACCCGATCGGTGAGGCCTGCCGGCACCATCACCCACACGTGACGGGGCCCGTCGAGTTGGTCGGCGAGATCGGCAAGGTTTGCCGCTCCGTGGATGTCGGGGTGCTCAGCCGCGAGGGCGGCGGTGACCTCCGCGCTCACGTCGAACACCACACACGTGTGCCCCGCTCGTGCCAACCGGCGAACGATGTTGGCTCCCATCCGTCCGAGTCCGATCATTCCGAGTTGCACAACGACCTCCAGGCTGCGGCCGGCCACCCTACCTGCGTTTTGGTCTCCCATACGCGTCACTTCTGAAGCGTTTGGGAGACCAAAACGCGTCATGGGTGGGGTGGGGTCAGGGGGTGAGCACTTCGTCGAGCGTGACCGCCCGGCCCTCATCGATCGATCGATGGGCCGCCACTCCGACCGCCACGGCGAGCAGGCCGTCCTGCAACGTGACGCCTGGTGCCGCGCCGTTTCGTATAGCGGCCACGAAGTCGAGATGTTCGAGGTAGCTCGATCCGTGGTGGAAACCCTCGTAGTGCACGTCGGGATCGTGCACGATCGTGCGTTCCACCCCGGGCTGACCGGCGGCGCGGAGTCCGAGCCGAACCTCGGACGACGGGAGGAACGCCTCCACCTTGCCGAGGTCGCCCACCACACTCAACTCCTCTTGCTCGTGGCTCCCCTCGGCGAACATGCAGAGGTCGAGCACGGCCCGCGCCCCGCTGTCGAAGTCGACGATCACGAAGGCGTTGTCGAGGATGTCGGGCACTTCGCCGTCGTAGTTCTCGTCGAGATGGTTCACGTCCTGCCCCCCCGATGCCAGCACCCGCACCGGCGTGGCTTGCAACACGTGGTGCATGAGGTCGAAGAAGTGGCAGCACTTCTCCACGAGCGTGCCGCCGGTGTTGCGGGAGAATCGGTTCCAGTTCCCTACTTTGGGCAGGAACGGGTAGCGGTGTTCGCGGATTGCCATCATGCGAGGGCGGCCGATCGTGCCGTCGTGCACAATGCGCACAAGGCGCTCCACCGGCGGCATGTATCGGTATTCGAGGCCGACCCAAACCACCCCTCGGTGGTGCTCCGCGGCATCGATGAGGCGACGACAGTCGGCCACCGTGGTGCACAGCGGCTTCTCCACCAGCACGTGCAGATCGGGTGCCTCGGCGAAGAGGTCGAGCATCACGTCGATGTGGGTGAAGTTGGGCGTGGACACAACCACCGCATCGCACAGCCCGGACGAAAGCAACTCCCGGTAGCTCTCGAAGGGGACGAGGCCCTCGGGTGCGCCACCGTATTTGGCCGCCAGGTGACGCGACTTCCCGTCGGGATCGGCAATCGCCGTGACGACGGCGTCGCCGATCGCCGCCACGTTGAGCATGTGCTCGATCCCCATCATCCCGGAGCCGATGATGCCGTAGCGCACGGGTTGATCTGCCTCGATGGTCATGCGGGGAGCATAGAAGCACGTTCGCCGCCAGTGACTCGTTGAGCGTTGGCGGGTTTCGGTAGTCTGCGTGGACGACTTCGTGCCCGTGGTCGACTACCCCCGCCCCTCGCTGATCACGGCCTTTCGGTCACGGTCGACGGAAAGAGCCCCATCCATGCAAACCGAACGTCCGGCGACAACGGCGTTGCCCGTAGACGGCGATCCCGATCCCGAATTCTTCGCTTTGGTGATGGAGAAGGTGCGGGGCAAAGGTCTGAAGTATTCGCTCGTGTCGGTCGTGAACGTGCTGCTCGGGCAAGGGCTGCTTTTGATCCTTCACGGCCCGGTTGGCCTTGGGGCCACCAAGTCGAACGGCATTGCCATTGCCGTGAGTGCGGTCCCGGCCTACTACCTCAATCGTGCCTGGGTATGGGAGCGCAGTGGCAAGAGCGACCTCTGGCGAGAGGTCATCCCGTTCTGGTTCTTCGTCTTCATCGGATTTGCTGTGTCGTCAGCGGCCGTGCACCTCGCTGCTCGCAACGTCACCAACAAGTTGGTCCCCAACATCGCCAGCCTCTGCGCGTTTGGCGTGTTGTGGGTGATCCGGTTCTTCATCCTCGACCGCATGTTCCAGAAGCCCCACGAGGACTTCTACGAAGTGGTGGGCGAAGAGTTCGCCGAGATCGCCGATCAGGTCGTTCATCACGACACGCCGGCCGGGCCCGACGCCTCCTGAGCCTGATCGATGCATCCCGACTCGTTGTCCCACGCCGTTGCGGCCCGGGGGTTCATGCCTCCCGACGAAGGTCTCGCGCTCCACGACGCGGCGTTGCTCGTGCCGAAGAATGGCTCCCCGATGCTCGAGATCGGCAGCTACTGCGGCAAGTCGGCGGTCTACCTCGGTGCCGCCGCGCAAACGCGGCAGACCGTGCTGTTCGCCCTCGACCACCACCGTGGCTCCGAGGAGAACCAACCCGGCTGGGAGTGGCACGAGCCGGATCTCGTGGATCCCGGCGTCGGTCGAATCGACACGCTCCCACGCTTTCGGCGCACGGTGCACGACGCCGGCCTCGAAGCATCGGTGGTGGCCTTGGTGGGAGACTCGCCCACGGTGGGGCGCCACTGGCGCACGCCGTTGAGCCTGCTCTTCATCGACGGGGGCCACGGCCACGAGCCGGCCCACCGCGACTACGACACCTGGACCCCATGGGTGGAACCGGGCGGGCTCCTGCTCATCCACGACGTGTTCCCGGATCCGGCCGACGGTGGCCGTCCGCCCTACGAGCTGTTCTGCCGGGCCACGGAGTCGGGCGAGTTCACCGAGCTGCGGGCCGTCGGCTCGTTGCGGGTGTTGCGCCGCATCGCCTGATCCGCTCGGTCGTGGCCGCCCGGTCGGAAGTAGGTCGTGCATTTCGCCGGCCAGCTTCGCCTCTCGCGGCGTCCTCGTCCTCGACGAACGGATCAAGTGGGCCATCGTCCTGCGTTCGTGCGACAGACGAACCGTGGCTCGCCGCTAGCGGGGCGATTCTTCCGGGCTGCACCACTAGTCCTGCTTGATCGAGTCCAGGATGTCGAGTTTCGCCGCCCTGTGCGCCGGGATGAGCGATGACAGAACGCCCACCACGACGCCAGCAATCGTGATCGTGAGCAGCTCGCGGATGGGCCAGGAGAAGCCGCCGCCAGTGCGGTCGATGAGGGTGGTGGCGACGCAGTACGCCACGAACAGGCCCGACACCACGCCGAGCACCGTCCCTAATAGCGACACGAGCACCGCTTCGGAGCGAACCGACGATCGAAGCTGTGATCGGGTCATGCCGACGGCACGCAACAACCCAATCTCCTGGGTTCGTTCGGTGATGGCCAGCACCAACGTGTTGACGATGCCGAAGATCGCGACCACGATCGCCACCCCAAGCAGGGCGTTGACCGCGGAGATCAATCCGTTGAAGAAGTCTTTGAGGAACTGCACCACGAAGGCACCTTCGAACACCACCAAGTTCGAGTAGTCGTTGGTGAGCGCATCGAGCTGGTCCTTCACGGCTCCAACCTGACCTGGCTCGACCGTAAGCGAGTACTGCACCACCGGAACCAGCGGATCGACCGCCTGCGCGTCGGCCGTGCTCATGAGGAGCGGCGGCACGCTGAGGCTCACATCCATCATGGTGACGATCGTGTATTCCTTGATGGTGCCGTTTCCGAAGGTGACGATGATCTTGTCGCCGAGCCCGGGGAACGCCGCACCGCCGCCTCCGCCACCGCCGAAGAGCTCGCCGAAGTCCTGGAGCGCCGCTTCGCCCGTGGCGATCTCGGCGAAGGCTTTGCCGCTCTTTCGCTTGAGGCCCAACGCCGACTCGGCCTTGGAGAGATCGGTGGCGGCGGGAGGGAAGACGGCACCGCCTCCCTGCTGCGAGGCGCCTGGAGGGGCAGCCCGACCGAAGTTGCCGTACACCTCGACGCTGTCGCGAACACCAGGGATTGCCTCGATCTTGGGCCCGAGTTCGGTGGGAATGGCGTCGGCATTCTCCGAAGCGATGTTGAGGTCAGCACCGCCGAACTTCGAGATGAAATCGATAGCGTAGTCCCGAAGGGCACCACCGGCAGCCGTCACGAACACCACGAGGAACACGCCGATCACCAATGCGTTCGCTGTGGTGGCAGCCCTTCGGGGATTGCGAGCCAGGTTGTCGGTGGCGAGTCGAGAGGTGATGCGCCGGCCCATGCCGAGCTTTCGGGCCGCCCGTGCGAACATCGAAGCCAGGTTCGGTCCGGCGAACAGCAGCCCGAGAAAGAGCAACGGGGGGCCGAACGCGAGGAAGATCGCCGTGCGAGTGGTGAGCGAAAGCACCATTGATGCCACACCAAGGAGGGTGAGTCCGAGGCCGATTCGGGAGCGAATCTTGCTCGTTCCGCTCTTGTCGACGGCGACCGTACGCATCGCTTGCAAGGGGCGCACCCGCGCGCTGCGAAACGCGGGAAGCACGGCGGAGATCATGGTGATGATGGTGCCGACGAGCATCACCTGGACGACCGTGGCGGGAGAGATGGCGAGGCTGACCTCTGAGCCGTTCCCAGCACTCACGAGACCGGGAGCGGCCTTGGCCAACGTGAACGCCAGGAGGATTCCGGCCAGCAATCCACTGAGGCTGGCCACGACCCCCACGACCAGCGCTTCGAGGAGCACGGCTCGGCGTACTTGTTTGGCGCTGGCGCCGAGGGCACGGAGCAAGGCCAGTTCTCGGGTGCGCTGTGCAACAACGGTGGTGAAGGTGTTGTAGACGATGAAGATGCAAATGAACAGCGCGACGTACGCGAAGATCGCCAGGCCGACGCCGAGCGCGTTGGCGAGGCCTGCGGCCGCACCGGCGGCTTCCTCACGGAAGGTGTCGCCGCTCTTCACCGATACCGTGGGCCCCACCGCAGCGCGGAGGTTGGCCACCAGGTTCGCGGCGCCAGGGTCCCCGGCCACGAGAATCGTTTGGTACTGCTGCTCGCCGGCGCCGAGCCAGGTGAAGGCGTCGCCTTCGTGTACCACGATGTTCGGTCCGCTGCCCTCGCGCCCGAGCGTGAGATAGCTCACCGTTCCCACGACGTTGGCCCGCCGCCGCCCCGTTGTGGTGCCGACTTCGATGCTGTTGCCGGCGCTGGTTGCCGGGTTCTCGGTTGCGGTAGTGGAGTCGACCGCCACCTCGCCGGCCGCCTCTGGCCAGCGCCCAGACACCAGCCGGTAGGGGTTGAGCGCATCGTCATCGATGCGAAGGAACCCCGTGGCTCGGGGCTTTGTGGCCTTCCCGCTCGCATCGAGGATGGAGAGGGAGCCTTCCAGCGTGGGAGCGACGGCGCGTACACCGGGAACCTCTCGGGCTGTGTCGGCGAGCGACGCGTCGACGGTAGGATTCGCGATGAAGTCGCGTTGGGCCCGTTCGAGGTCGGGTTCGATCGCCGCATCGACGCCCTTGAGGGCTGCGGTGGTGTTGTTCTCAAAGGTGGTGCCCACCGATTCCCGCAGCACCAACGCCCCGCTGAGGAAGGCGGTGCCGAAGATGACGGCGAGCATGGTGGCGATGAAGCGGACCGGGTGTGCCCGCAGCCCGCGGAGGGTGATTTTTCGCATCATTCGGGTGTCACCCTAAGCCACGAGGATCGGGGGTGAGGGCCACGAGACGTTCGTTGTCGTCGAGGATCAGGCGTTCGACGGCGGCCATCAGCAGGGCACGATGTCGTTTCACGTCATCGGCAGCGTGATCAGGCAGGCGTGGTTCGAGTTCATCGAACACCGCGATCAGGCGTCGGGTCACCTGGGGTGCCGTGGCGCCGTAGATTCGGAGTTCGGTGAACGCCAGCTCGGTGATGTTGGCCCAGGTGGGCCGGGGGAACACCAAACGAACCGTTCCGTTGGCGTCGGTCACCGCATTGGAGCGGTCGGCTTTCTGCCCGATACGTAGGAGCAGGTCTTCGAGGCGGTCGATCACCTGCACGGCAGTGGTGGGGTCGTTGACCGCCGGGGAGAGCGCACGGATCGCCACATCCACCAACTGTCGGATGCCGTAACTCGTGTCCTGGTAGAGCGTTCGCTCCGCCTCGATGTCGAAGCAGGCCAGGATCGCTCGCAGCGGCGGGGTACTCGTTCCGTAGACCTCGAGCAGTGCAGTGCCTGAGGAAAGGTAGGTGCCCACCATCGGCACCAGACGCAACACCACATCGTGCTGCCCCGCCAGTTGCAGCAGTCTGTCGACCTCCACCCCGTCGAGCACCCCGGGAGAATGGTCGAAGCAGACCACGTCGTGCGGATCCCCAAGGGAACGCGGATCCACTTCCGCGGCATAGGCATCGGGCACCGTGTTGGCGATGATGGATGTCCTCGTCTCGTCGCTCACGTTCTTGATGAGGAACGTGACCCGCATCGATTGCACGGTGTTGTGCACGAACGCCACAAACATGAGGAGACACACGAGGGCGGCAATCTCGGCCACGAGCACCGATACCACCGGCACGTAGGCTCGCCCGTTGTCGGTCGACGCGCTCTGGAAGGAACCGAGAACGATCAGGCAATAGACGTAGGTGCCGAGGAACGTCGCCAACGTGAGCTTGGTGGTGCGACTGCGTACGAAGCGCCTGACGACGCGAGGTGAGTACTGCGAGCTCGACGTCTGAAGAGCCACGAGCGTGATCGAGAACACCACGCCCAGGAACGTGAGCATGGAGCTGGCGATGGTGGAAACGACGGTGCGGGCGTCGTCGACGCTTTCGGTGAACAGCGTGCTCGCGTTGTCTCCCCGGTGCACGTCCTCGTCGATCAGGCCGGTGATCTGGGAGAGCACGAGCCCGCCGACGATGAACACCAGCGGCCAGAGCCACAACGACTCCTTGAGCCGTTCTCGAACATGCATCACCCGGGCGTTCCTCCGCTCCGGTGCGGCGATCGTGGCTCGGTTCACCCGGCCAGGCTACGCACCATCGCTCGAACTCGACACCGTTTCCACCACGGACGAGACGGAAACGGTGTCTGGGTCGGGGGTTGAGCCGGTTCGGTTCGGCCGGGGGTCGACCACCGTCGGAAGGTGGGTCGGCGGGGGTGCGCTGCTACGGTCGCCGCAATGTCGACGTGGAACGAGAAGATCGAAAAGAACGTGGGCGCGGACCTGCAGGACGGCGAGACGCTGTTGATGGGTCTGCTCCTCCATCCACCCCGAGCGATGGGGCGAAGCATGGCGCGAGGCATCGGCGGGGTCGGCGGCGCCGCGGCCCAGGTGGCTATGCGGCAGAGCGCGCAGGAGCCCGACGTCGACCCCGACATCGGCTTCGCTGCCACCCTTCCTCCCGGCACCATGGTGGTGGGGATCACCGACCAGCGTTTCCTCGTGTGGGGTTGGACACAGCTCACCGGCAAACCGAAGGCATTGCTGTGCGAGCTTCCGATCGCCGAGCTTGAAGCCGTGGAGACCACCGCCCAAAAGGCGTCCACCGCCGTGGTGCTGCGTTTCGCCGACGAGAGTGGCACGGCCCGCGAGGCTCCGAAGATCGGCAACAACATCGACGGCTTCGTCTCGGCCTGGGAAACCACCCGCTAACCACCCCTTTCGCGTTCTGGTCTCCCGTACGCGTCAGAAGCGATGCGTTTGGGAGACCAAAAACCTCAGTGAGGGGGGCGTGGTCAGTCGCGGGCGAGGTCCTCGTCGGGGTCGGTGCCGGCGAGTACGAGCGCGGGGAGCAGGTCGTGCTCCACGAAGAGCCCGCTCGCGGCACTCGTACGGCTGAGCGCGTCGGCGGCCAGCACGATCGACGCGTCGGTGTAGGTGGTGCGCTCGCCACCGGGGAAGTGCACCATCTCGGGGAACACGATGCCGGTGAAGTAGTGGCCGTCGTCGTCGCGGAGTTGCTGCGCCCAGCGGAACAGATCGAGCGCCCGCTCGTGGTTGCCGAGCGACAGTTCGGCGAACAGGCACTCACAGGTTTCCGCCGCGGTGATCCACGGACGGTCGCTCACGCAGCGCACCCCGAGGCCGTCGACGATGAACGTGTCACGCCGCTCGGCCATGCGGGCTTCACCGTCGGCGTCGCTGAGCACACCGGCCAGGACGGGGTAGTACCAGTCCATCGCCCAGCGGTTCTTCGGGGCGAAGGCGTCGGGCATGTCGCCACGGCAGTGCGCCGCCACCACGTGGGAAAGGCGGGCGGCGGACAGCTCCCAGTCCGGGCGTTCGTGGTCGAGCAGTTCGGCCAACGCGATGCCGCACCGGAGCGAGTGGCACATCGAGGACGAGCCGGTGAGCAGGGCGAACGACCACGGGGTGCCATCGGTGTGACGGGCCCAGATGATCTCGCCGCGCGGGGTTTGCAGGTCGAGCACCCAGTCGATGGCCTTCTCGACGGTGGGCCACATCGTCTCGGCGAAGCCGCGATCCTCCGTGAGGAGCCAGTGATGCCACACGCCGGCGGCCACGTAGCTGATCACGTTGGCGTCGAGTTTGTCGTGCTCGATCGAGTCCTCCAGGTAGTACTGGTGCCACGATCCGTCGGGGCGTTGCATGTCGGCCAGCCATTGATAGGCCCGCTCGGCCTCGTTGATGCGGCCGCCGAGGGCGAGGGCCATCGCTGCTTCCACATGGTTCCACGGGTCGGCGTGACCGCCCGGGAACCAGGGGATCATGCCGTTGCCGAGCTGCCACGACGCAATGGCATCGACCGTGGCGCGCACCTCGGTGGGGGTGAGCACGCCGTTGACGAAGGGGATCTTCACCTCGGGGCGATCAGGCATGGGCCATCTCCGAGGTGGCGGTGGTGGATTCGGGAGCGGTACCCGGCCCGCCAGATCCGATCGGCTTGCGGGCATAGACCACGAGACTCTTGCCGAGTATCGGGTTGATGAGTTTCTCGGTGGTTCGCGTGATCCACGGTGCCTTGGCGATGTCCCAGACGAGCAGTTTGTTGTAGAGCTTCACGAGGGGGAAGTCGTCGTTCTTCACGCCGACGGCGCATTTGAGCCACCAGTACGGCGTGTGGAGGCCGTGGGCGAGATGTGCCCCTTCGGGATGGAGGCCCGCCCCAGCCATCTTCGACCGCACCAGGCTTTCCGTGTAGATCCGCACGTGGCCACCCTCGGCCTTGGGGGCGTAGTACTCGTCGGTGAGGGTCCAGCAGATGGTCTCGGCGAGCCAGGCCGGGACGGTGACGGCCACCGTGCCACCCGGCTTGAGCACTCGCATGAGCTCGCCGTAGGCGGCAGTGTCGTCGGGGATGTGTTCAAGCACCTCGGACGCAATGATGCGGTCGAAGGTGTTGTCGGGATAGGGGAGCTTGGTGGCGTCGCCGTTGACGCAGTCGCCCATGCCGGTGGGTGCCGCCTCGCCGGCGTCGACCATGGCTCGGAACATGGCCCGGACCTGGCTGAGCTCCGGCTGGCTGAAGTCGCACGCCACCACCCGAGCACCGCGCCGGAACGCTTCGTAGCCGTGGCGCCCGAAGCCGCAACCGAGGTCGAGCATCAGATCGCCGGGGCGTAGGCCGAGCTTGTCGTAGTCCACGGTGAGCATGGGTCAGTCCTTCGCCGTGACGGTGGAGGCGCCGTCGTGGGGCACCACGGAACGGGGCTGGAAACGCGGTGCGCTCGCCGCACCGCCGGGCCGCCGGGCCTGGATGTCGGCGGTCTCGACCAGAAGGGCTCGGTACTGCTCCACGGTGCCGACGGCGGTGTGGCGCCAGGTCCAGCGATCGATCACCCGCTGGCGACCGGCGGCGCCGACGCGAGCTCGCAACTCGGGGTCGTCGAGGGCGATCCGGATCTTGGCGGCAAGGGCATCGCTGTCGCCGGGCGGCACGGTGAGGGCAGTGTCGCCGTCCTGGCCGACCACCTCGGGCAGCGCCCCGCCAGTGGTGGCCACGAGCGGCACGCCACAGCTCATGGCCTCGATCGCCGGGAGCGAAAACCCTTCGTAGAGGCTCGGCACCACCGCCAGTTCGGCCTCGCTGTAGAGCTCGATGATGCGTTCTTCGGGCACGCCGGTGATGAAGGTGACTGCGTCGCGAAGGCCGAGATCGTCGATGATCTTGGCCGACGGGCCATCTTCCTTGAGCTTGCCGATCACCACAAGCTCCACGTGCCGTTCGGTGCGGAGCTTGGCCAGAGCTTCGAGGAGGTACTTGAGCCCCTTCATGGTGACGTCGGCTGACGCCGTGGTGATGAGCCGCCCCTTGATTCGCTCGACGTGCGGCATGGGTTTGAAGAGGTCCTGGTCGACGCCGACCGGCACCACATGCATACGTTCCTTGGCCACTTTGTGATCGCGGTGGATGTCCTCGAAGGAGTTCTGGCTGACGGTGACGACGCGGGTGAGGCGGCTGGCCACGCGGGTCTGCATCTTGGTGAAGGCGTACCAGCGGGCCTTGGCGATCCGCTGCCAGGTGCTCTCGGCGTGTTCCATTTCGAGGCGACGGTCGACGGTGATGGGGTGATGGATCGTGCCGAGCACGGGCAGGCCGATGTGCTCTATGCCGAGCAGGCCGTAGCCGAGGCATTGGTTGTCTTGGACGAGGTCGAACTCGTTCACCCGTTTCTGGAGGTGCTGGTAGGCCCGCACGCTGAACGCCAACGGCTCCGGGAAGTTGCCGAGGCTGAAGCTGGTGACCTCCAACCAGTCGGCGAAGCTCTTCAGCTCCCAGAGGCCCGGCATGCGCATCGGGAAGTAGTCGTTGTAGATCTCGAGGCTGGGCAGTTCCACGAGCGGAACCCGGGGATCGAGCTCGGGATAGGGTGGCCCGCCGAGCACCTCGACCGAGTGGCCCATATCGGACAAGGCCTTGGTGAGGTGCCGGGTGTACACGCCCTGGCCGCCGACGTGGGGCTTGCCGCGGTAGCAGAGGTAGGCGATGCTCAGGGGGACGTCATCACGAGACTTGTCGGGGGTGGCGGCCATGGGGCACTGCTCTCTGTGGGGCCTGAGCGGTGGCGCCCCCGACGGCGGTTCACCGCGGGATGCACGCCTGGCCAGGCTGAACGAAGCGGCAATGGTGGTCGGTCCCTGGCGGTGGGTCAAATGGGGGAACGACGTTTCTGTCTCTTTCGTGACTTTCCACGCTCGGCGGTGTGGCCCTAGCCGAACCAGCCGCTCACGTCGACGATGACCGATACCAGTCCGGCGTTGCCGAAGGCGGCAAGGTCGCCGCCCGGCCCGATGCCGACGTTGGCACGACGTTGACGGTCGCAGGCTCGGGACGGGGAGAGTGCGGCTCCACAACTTCAGGGCACATCCTCCGGCCACGGTGGTGCATCGAGGTTCGTGCTGTCGATGTGCACCGGTTGTGCGTCGACGAGATCGGCGGTGGGTGTGACGGTGAACTCGGGAGCGGGCTGCAAGGGGGCACCGGGGGTGAAGTCGACTGGCACATCGACGGCGCCGGTGCCCGACGACAGCTGTTAGAAGACGCGAAGCAGGCAGACGGGATCGACGCGACAGTCGACGGATGTGGTGGTGGGGTAGGGGTTGTGGATGGTGAGCGGAGATCGAACCTGCACCCTCAGGTCGAATGTGCCGTCGGGCCGGACGTTGGCCGTGAGCCGGGTGGTGCCGGACGGAGGTTCCTCACACAACGTCGCGGCGGACAACACGGCGCAGCGGTAGACGAGCGCGCTCGGCCACGGAGCGAAGCCGCTTCCGGACGGGAGGAACCCGGTGCCGTGGAGGTCGGCCAACTGCCCGTCCAGGAGGTCGGTGGTGGGGTGACGGTCACCTCGGGTGGAGCGGCCGCGAAGGCGGGGAGGGCGCGATGGTCGGTGCGCAGGGCGGTGGCCGGAGTGAGTTGGCGCCGATGGGTTCCCGTTCCCCGACGTTCCCCGCACGGTGGTCGCTCACGGAGAACCGCTGGTGTGGGCCATCCTTTGCATGGAGCTCCCCTCCCCCAACGTGGAGCCGCCGAGGGCAGCCCAGGGTTCGCCAGAGATAGGGGCCGACCTGCCGGTGGACCTTCCAGCCGACCTGCAGCCGGCCTGCCGCCGGAGCGGGCCGGCCGACCGGACCGTCGCACGGATCCTGGGGCTACCCTCCCGACGATGGATGATGTCGCGACCTCGCCCGCCCCAACCGCTCCCGCGGATGCTCGGTGGGCGCGGGCCCTGGTGACGGGCGCTTCGAGCGGTATCGGCGAGGCGATAGCCCGGCAGCTCGGCGCCGCCGGCACCGCTCTCGTGCTGGTCGCCCGATCCAAGGATCGCCTCGACGCACTCGCCGAGGAGATCCGGGAGCGTTCCGGGGTCGAGGTCGAAGTGCTCCCCGCCGATCTGGCAGACCACGCTGCGCTCGGCGTGGTGGAGGCCCGAGTGGCCGACGACAATCGTCCGATCGATCTGCTCGTCAACAACGCGGGCTACGGCTTCAACGGTGAGTTCGGCGAGCGGCCGGTCGCCGACGAGGAGGACGAGATCCTCGTGAACGTGTTGGCCCTGATGCGCCTCACCCACGCCGCCGTCCGACGCATGACGGCAGCGGGCACCGGAGGGGTGCTCAACGTGGCGTCCACAGCGGCGTTCCAGCCCGCCGCCGGGTCGGCCAACTACTCGGCCACCAAGGCATACGTGCTGTCGTTCTCGCAGTCGGTCCACGAGGAGGTGCGGTCGAAAGGGGTGGCCGTCACCACGTTGTGCCCGGGCCTCACCCGAACCGAGTTCCAGGATCGTGGTGGCTACGACGTGAACGCGCCGGGCTTCACCTGGCAGACCGCCGACGAGGTGGCGCGCGCGGGGCTCGATGCGGTCGCTCGCGGGAAAGCCGTGGAGGTGACGGGCTGGCACAACAAGGTGATCGCCACCAGCGTGCGAAAGCTCCCGATGGGGGCCGTCCGATTCCTGTCGACGCAGGTCACCGAACGTTTCAGCTGACGGCTGGGGCTGGGTACCCTTCGGCGATGCGAGCGTTGGTGCAACGTGTGACCGAGGCATCGGTGACTGTCGACGGCGAGGTGATCGGGGCGATCGGCGCCGGCCTTTGCGTGCTGGTCGGGGTCACCCACAGCGACGACCAGGTGGCGGCCCGCAAACTCGCCGACCGGATCTGGGGTCTGCGAATCATGGCCGACGACGACGGTGTGATGAACCGGTCGGTGGCCGACACCACTCGGGCGGTTCTCGTGATCAGTCAGTTCACGCTCTACGGCGATACGCGCAAAGGGCGGCGGCCCTCGTGGGGGGACGCCGCCCGCCCGGAGCACGCCGCGCCCCTGGTGGACACGGTGGTGGTCGCTCTCCGGGAACTCGGCGCGACCGTGGCGACCGGCCGCTTCGGCGCCGACATGGCGGTGGCGCTCGTGAACGACGGCCCCGTCACCCTCCTGCTCGAGGTGTAACCACCCCCGCGTTCTGGTCTCCCAAACGCGTCAAAAGTGACGCGTTCGGGAGACCAAAACCCGAACTCAGCCGGTGAACCGGGGGTTCACCACGGGGATGTTGGTGGGGGGCGTGGTGGGGGGCGTGGTGGGGGGCGTGGTGGCGCTGGCCGAGAACCAGAGGAAGGCGGCCGCTTGCTCCCCGAACACCGCTTCGTTCACCACCATGATCGGACACCAGGTGACGGCACAGTCGGCCCGTGACCCATCGGAGGCGGTGATGTAACGGTGGGCGGTGAACGCCGCCGAGCCGTCGCCGTAGGAGCCGGTGCTGGCCGTCGTTGCGGTGGTGTCGTCGCAGGCCAGGCCCGTGAAAATGCCGCGGTCTTGGCACTGCACGAGCCGGACGTTGCCGCCGGCAGTGAAGCCGCTGAACGCCACGTTCAGGCTGGTGGGATCGGCCAGGTTGGCGCCTTGGCTGGCGGCGGCGAACGGCAGGCCCTTGAGCGCCGCGTTCGGATCGAACGAGATCCCTTCACGAACCACGCTAACGGCATAGTTGCCGTAGTCCGGGGCCCAGATCTCGCAACCCTCCAACCGGCAGTCGGTCGGGCGGATCACGTAGCCGTACACCGGATCGTTCACGTACGAATCGACGATGGCGTCGACGATCATCGTGGCTTCGAAGGTGCCGTCCTGGAGGACCTGGGCGTACCCGTGGGGATAGGTGTTGTAGCTGTTGCAGCCAGGCCCCGTGGGGGGGGCAGCGGCAGCGGTGCATTGCTGCAGGTTCACGGTGTTCCCGTTGCCTCGCCACGGGAAGCCAGTGCCGCGCACCGTCACGAGCTGCCCGTCGCGGAGGTTGGAGGACGGGGTGACCGTGAGGGTTGCCGGCGGGGCCAACGGAGCGGCCGGGTTGAAGGCCAACGTGGCTTTCCCGATCAGCTGTGGATCGTCTGACTGCGACGTGCGAAGCTCGCACGCCGCCACACGGCAGTCGGTGGGAAAAGGAGGCGTGGGGTTGTAGCCCGAACCGGGGCGGATGAGGGCACGCACTTGATACGGCCCAGTGAGGTTGCCGGTGCTGTCGATCAGCACCGTCCCGTAGGTGTCTTGGTCGCAGCCAGCCCGGCCGGCGATCGACACCACACACTGGAGCACGGTGGTGCTGTAGGTCGGGTTCGGAATCACGTCGGCGGGGGAACCGCTCGCTCGCCCCTTCGCTGCGGTCGCGGCGGCGGCCTTGTCGGCCGCCGCTTTCATGGCCGCCGGATCGGGCGACGTGCCCCCGGTGCGGGCATTGGCACGAGTGGGAACATCACTGCCGTAGGGGTAGTAGGGCCCAAGAGTGGTGGTGTAGCCGGCACCGGTGAGGTCGACGATCTGCCTGTCGACGAGGCCGGTGTTGGGCGTGGCCAGCAGCGTCGGGGTCGGGGCGAGGGGCGACCCAGGATTGAAGGAAAGCGGCGCGAACCCCGTGAGATCAGGCGCGTAGGCCGAGGTGGCCACGACCTGGCACGCACCGGCGGAGGGGCGGCAGTCGATCTGTGTGGACGTGGACGAGTTCCACATAGCCGCTCGTACCGGCACGTCGACGTCGATCGTGCCATCGGCGGCCACGTCGGTGCCGCCAAGGTAGGTGCAGGTGAGGGGCTCGGTGGTGGTGCACTGGCTCAGGCTGACGGGCCCGCCGTAGGGGGAGACATCCTTGCGGGGCTGGGCATCTTGTGCTGCTCCGAAGATGGGCGTGGGCCAGAACGTGGTGTCGTAGGGGTAGCCGCCGCCGGTGAGCCGCACCACCTGACGGTCGACGAGGCCGGTGTTCGGGGTCGCGGTGAGGTTGGGCATCGGCGGGCTGGTGGTGCCGGCAGCGAAGCTGATCGGGGCCCGACTGGTGATCTGACCGCGAGACGAATAGGCAATCACCTGAACTTCGCAGGCGCCGGCCGCAGCGCGGCAATCGACGGCTCCGAGGCCGGTGGCGATCGCCGATGGCAGCGTGATGATCGTGGCGAGGAAGCCGGTTGGGTCGGCCTGGGCGGTGGCCGGGTAGGGCACGGTCTGGCAGCCGGCTTCGGTGGTGGCGCCGGCCTTGCACTGACGGATGAGGGCGCTGGTATAGGGGAGGAACTCGTTGCCGCTGACGAAGACCGCTTGACCGTCTTGCAGGTCGGTGTTCGGGTACACCGTGATCGGCGGGGGCGGAAGCAAGGGAGCGGCGGGGTTGAACGAGATGGTGGTGAAGGCTGGCGCGGGCGGTAGGTCGGTGGTGGCGCCGGCTCCGACCACGAAAAGCTGACAGGTGCGGCCGGCCGGAGGCGTGCGGCAGTCGACCACACCCAACGGGCCGTTGGAGAGGAAGGTGGCCCACAACTGGGCATCAAAGGTGAGAGCGCCGAACGGATCGACTTGCACGGTGGCGGTGGGTTGCTGCGCACAGTCGATTCCGGGTGTGGCCGAGTCGAGGCACTGGCCTACGTAGACCCAGGAGCCGGTAGGGAAACCGCTCACGCTGATGCTCACGGTCTGGCCGTCGACCAGGTTCGTGTGCGGTGTGACGCTGATCGAGGCGTCGGCACTGGCAGAACTCATGTTGGTGACGCCGACCAGCGGGATCAGGAGAACGGCAGCGAGCAGCGCGCGCGTTCGGGGACGGACTCGTTGTGAGCGTTGGACCATTCGGTTCTCTCCCTTTTCGTCCCGGTGATACGGGGGCTCCCATTGCGGTTGCGCGTGGCACAACCCCTCCAACCCGTGAGACGCCTGAGCGACCGGTTTGGTTCCGTGAGTGTGCCACCTTCTGCAACCACAAGTCGCGGCCAGTGGCGTCTCCACGCGTTCTGGTCTCCCAAACGCCTCAAAACTGATGCGTTTGGGAGACCAAAACGGGGGTGGGGTTGGGGTTGGTACGGTCGCGGCATGGAATCGGCGGCGCTTTCGGCGCTTGCGGCAATCGCGGCATGCGCCGTCCTGGCCCCACTCCTGGCCGAGGCCACACGCCGGGCGCGCATTCCTCGGGTGATCTATGAGATCCTGCTCGGGGTGATCGTGGGGCCGCAGTTGCTGGGTTGGGTGCACTCGGAGCCGGTGGTCGACGGGTTCGCCGAACTTGGGTTGGCGTTCCTGATCTTCCTCGCCGGGTTCGAGATCGACGTGCAGCGTGTGCGAGGCGCGCCGATCAAGAAGGCCACCATCGGGTTCGGCGTGTCGCTCGTGCTCGGGCTCGGGAGCGGTGCGGTGCTGGCCTGGTCCGGTTTCACGATGGGACAGCTCATCGTGGGCTTGGCCATCACCACCACCGCCCTCGGCACACTCCTGCCGATCCTCCAGGACAACGACGCCGTGTCGTCGGAGCTCGGCACCTACACGCTCGCCATCGGCACCCTCGGTGAGTTCGGCCCCATCGTGGCGGTTGCGTTGCTCCTCACTGGCGACAACCCCGGCCATACCGCCGCACTCCTCGCGTTGTTCGCCGCGCTGTCGGTGGGAGCAGCCTCGCTCGCGTTCCGCAGTCACCCTCCCCGCGCCCTTGCCCTCATGCGCAAACACCTGCACTCCACCGCGCAGCTCCCGATCCGAGTGGTGGTGCTGCTGCTCGTGTCGCTCCTGTGGGTGGCGTCCTCGCTGGGGCTCGATGTACTTCTCGGCGCCTTCGTGGCCGGGGTGATCCTTCGTCTGTTCACTGTCGGCGAGGACACGCACGCGATGGACAGCAAGCTCGAAGGCATCGCCTACGGGTTCTTCATCCCGCTGTTCTTCATCGTGAGTGGTACCCGTTTCGACGTGCGATCGTTGGTCGAGGACCCGAGCATCGCCCTCCGGGTGCCGATCTATCTCGGACTTTTCCTGTTCGTCCGCGGCCTACCAACACTGTTGCTCCATGGGAACGACCTGCCGCGGAGGAGTGTGTGGGCGCTGTCGCTTCTCGCCTCCACGCAGCTCCCGCTCGTGGTGGTGATCACCGAGATCGGTTTGCGGTCCGGTCGAATGCGGCCGTCGGATGCCTCGGCCTTGGTGGGGGCGGCGTTGCTTTCGGTGCTGATCTTCCCGCAGTTCGGCCTGGCGCTCTGGCGTAAGGACCGGGCCTCGTCTGCCGCCGAGGTGGGCGCCGGTACGTCGTCCGACGGGGCGGGTGGCGCCGCGCCATCACTCGGGGTCGGTGAGCCGTGACCGTCGAATGCTCGCCAGATTGACCGCGACGAGGGCGAGCATCGACCCCAGCAAAACCGGCCAGGGTCCAACCCGCAACGCGACGGTGTCGCCGGCGCGTCGGTTGATGGTGGCTTGAAGGACCATCGTCTCGCCCACATCGGTGCGGCACCGACCTTGCGACGAAGCCCCGGTGTTGTCGATGCGCTGGCACTCGATGATGCGGCCGGACGGATCGATCACGGCGCTGAACCCAGTGGGAGCGGCTTGCAACACCCACCGGCCTGTTTCGATGGCCCGCAGTTCGGAGGAGGCGATCTGTTGCGATTGCACCTCGGTGAGCCAGTAGCTCGACCCGTTGGTGGGGTTGGCGAGGATCTCACCGCCGTTGCCGATGGCGTCCGCGGCGCGGTCGGTGAAGAACACCTCCCAGCTGATCACCACGCCGATCGTGCCGACCTCCGATTGCACCACCGCTTTCCCTTGCCCGGGGACAGCGTCGCGGCCGGGGAGTCCCCCGGACCCCACGATCGAGGTGAGCAGACTGCGCAGCGGTACCCATTCGCCGAATGGCACACGCCGCACCTTGTCGAATCGGTCGCCTCGGGTGCCGTCGGCGTGATAGATCACCGACGCGTTCTTGAACGAGGTGTCAGTGTCGTCCTCGGTGACGCCCACGAGTATCGGCGCGCCAACCTCGGCCGCCAGGTCGGAGAGGATCTGGTCCTCCTTGCTGCCGTCGAGGGTGGTGGACTGGATGCTCACCACGTTCTCGGGCCACAGCACGAAGTCGACCGGTTTCTGGATGAGGCGTGTGGCGTCGACATGACGGTTGAAAACACCCTCGGTGTCTGAGGTGAACGGGGTGCGTTGCGGTCCGCCTCCCTGCACGATGGCAATGCGCAACGGCGCAGCGGTGGAATCCGCCCCTCGCGGGGCGACGAGGCCGAGGAGGATGAAACCCACCACGGTCGCGGCGGCGATGCCGGCGATCCGGAGGCGGCGTTCGTAGGCCGCGCTGAGGGCCACGCCGCCCACGGCCACGAGCGCCACCACGCCGATGGCGTTCACCAACCGCGCCGCTTGGGCGAGGGGAGCGGCACCCTGACTCTGCGCAAGGGTGGCGAGCGGGACCCCTTCGAACGGCCACGTCCACCTCCACAGCTCACCGAGGGCGACGGCGGCGACGAGCGCGACGCGTCGAGCAACCGGACGGTGGGCCGGCACAGCGAGGGTCAGGACCGCGAAGAACCCCGCGTAGCTCACGCAGGCGATGAAGTAGCCGGGAGGCGTGAGGTCGAACATCCACAGCATCATTGGGAACAGCCACGTCGCCACGATCAACCAGGATCGCCGGAAACGACGGCGCCCCGGTTGGTCGGCGAGCAAGAGGTCCCATTGGGCCACCCCGAGGAAGGCGAGCGGCCACCAGCCGAACGGGGGGATGGACAGCGCGATGGTGGCGCCGGCAGCGAGGCACCGAGCGAACACGGTGGCACGCTGGCGCCAACCATCGGTCGGGGAACGGGGGGCATCGGACGTGGCGGATGAACCGGCGGGGAGTGCGGACGGCATGGGTTCGTCAGTTTGTTCGATGGGTCGCCATCGTCGGAGCACACCCGCATTGTTTGGTCGCTCGGGCATCCACCCTGGTGGGCGTTTAACCTCGGCGGCCATGGCGGAACGACGTGTCCCTGAACCAGCCGACCCGATGGCGACGTTTGCCCCGGATCTCTTCCGCGGTCGGGTGGCGGTGGTGACGGGTGGCGGCACCGGCATCGGCCGCGAGGCGGCACTCGGGTTCGCTCGGTATGGCGCGGATGTGGTGGTGGCGGGCCGCACTGAGGAGTCGTTGGCCGGCACCGCGGCGGCGGTGGCCGATTTGGGAAACGACACCACCTGCCTCGTCGTGCCCACGAACATTCGCGAGGTCGAGGCCGTCGACGCGTTGCGCGACACCGTCCTCGATCGCTTCGGCAAGGTCGACTTCCTCGTGAACAATGCCGGCGGTCAGTTCCCCGCGTTGCCCTCCGACATCTCCGACAACGGTTGGCGGTCTGTCATCGACCTCAACCTCAACGGCACATGGAACATGGTGAACCGGTTCATGACGCCGATGACCGAAGCCGGCTATGGCGCCATTGTGAATGTCGTCCACATCTTCTCGTTCGACCGCGGCGCCCCGATCTTCGTGCACTCGGGGGCGGCACGAGCCGGCGTGGTGAGTCTCACTCGCACCATGGCGCCCTACCTCGGCTACCACGGGGTGACGATCAACGCACTCGCTCCCGGCACGATCGGTACCGAGGGCATGCACGAAAACGAAGTGGGCAAGCTCGGCTACAGCGAAGAGGAGTGGGCGGCGAAGGTCGACGAAGTGGGCCCGATGCGCCGGCTTGGCACCGCGTCGGAGACGGCAGCCACGATCCTGTTCCTTTGCTCGCCGGCCGCTCGATTCATCAACGGCGCGGCAATCGTGGCCGATGGCGCCGAGAGCCGGGCCAATTGGGTCGACTTCTTTCCACGCGGCGCGCTCTGAGACCGTGCACTACCAGGGCGGGCTATTCCGCGGCGTCGGGGAGCCCGCTCTGCACGTCGGTGTTGCCCGTGTCGCGATTGCGCATGTAGAGCGTGGTGAACGTCTCGCTGATGCCGTCGTTGATGTCGGGGAGCCACTCGTCTTTGTCGACGGGGGAGCCGTCGGGACGTAGGAGCCGGAGCTTGGCGACGATCCGGTGGGTGGCTGAGCCCTTGGGATGGCAGGCGAAGAGGGTGGCGACGTGGGAGTAGGTCTGGGCGGCGATGCCGATGTGGTTCTCGGGCACCACGATCACGCCGCGCACCTCGTAGGTGATGTCGCCAGTGGGCATCGAGAAGATCACCTTGTCGCCGGCCACGAGCTCGTCGATGCGATTGAACGGCTTCGAATACGTGGTGCGATGGCCGGCCACCACCATGTTGCCGAGCTCGCCTGGTCGGGCGGTGCCGGGCCACCAGCCGGGCCCTCGATTGATCGCAGTGAGGGTGAATCCCTCCTGGAGCGGCTCGTCCACGTCGAACTTGGGGATCTTGATACGCCCCATCACCACCTCGGGAGTGTCGGCGTACCAGTCGACGGGGAGCTGATCAGGGAGCGGCAGGGGCGGAAGCGTGAGATTGGTGATGGTGGCGGGAGGGGCGGTCGCGGCGATGGAGGGCGAGGGAGCGAGAACGGGCACGGGCACGGGCTCGTCGCCGGCTCCGCGCAGGAATGCGCCGGTGGCCGCGCCGGCTTGCAGGCCCGCCCCGGATGCCGAGGCGTCGGTGCGAACCCCCACCAATGCCCCGCCTCCGATCGTGACGGTGAGCAACGCCGCGACGATCACGAGCCGACTCCTCGTGTGGAGCGGCGAGGGAGGTGGCGCCGGCTCGTCGACGGTGGGCGGGAAGCCGGTGGGGTGTGTGTCGAACACGTGCCTACCGTACCGACTCCGACACGAGGCCGTGCTTCGCGTCAACTGATCGTGGTCGCCGTTGCGTCGAGCAATTCGGCCAAGGTGGCGGGCCCGGCCGCGGGCGGCGCGAGTCGGTCGGTGACCAACGATCTCACCTCGACCTCGCGGCCGATGGCGGCCGTGAGCTCGGACCGGAGAGCGGCGCGCTCCGGCCCGGTGCTCGGGTGGCTCAGATACACCACGGACCGTGTGCCCCTTCGCAACGCGTCCGCCACCGCGACCCGACTGGCGTCGGCCTCGCGGGGGACCGAGACAACGTCGGCGACGAAGCCATAACGTTCGGTGAAGTAGGCCAGTCCGGCGTTGTCGGTGACGATCGTGCGGCGGTCGTCGGGCACGCCTGCGAGGGTGGCCTGCACCCGTTCGTCGGCGCGTTGCATCGAGGTGGCGAATGTGGACGCCGCCCGTCGGAGGGCGGGTTCGTCGAGGCGACCGTTGCGAGCCAACGCATCGGCGACGAGGGTGGAGGCTCGGGTAAGACGATCGGGATCGAGCCACACGTGGGGGTCGCGGACGGCAGGGTTGACCTCCAACGGCTTCGGCCCGAGTCGCTCCGCGAGCGCGAGCGTTGCAACTCCTTCGCGTGCGTCCGCCGTCAGGCGTGGTTCCAGTGCCGCTTCGTAACCGAGGCCGATGCGCACCACCAGGTCGGCACCGGGCAACTCGGGCACAACGCGGCCGGCAGTGGGGGTGAACGTCGTCGGATCCTCGGCGTCGGGGATCAGTTGTTCCACCACCACTGCACCGACTGGCTGCTCAGCAACCACCGAGCGAACGAGGTCGGCCACGATGCCGGTGGTGGCGGTCACCCGTACGGGTAGAGAGCGCGTGGCGGGAGGGGTTGTGCCGACTGGCGGCCCGGCCGTCGATTCCGGGCCACCACCAGGCGTGCCCTTGCCAGGGGTGCCATTGCCAGGGGTGCCATTGCCAGCGGTGGTGGTGCTGCACGCCGCCAGCACGAGCCCGATCCACCCAAGGACCGAGAGGAAGTAGGCCCTGGGCACGAGGCGCTGGCGATGACCGTTCATGGAATGTTGCTCGCGGCCATTTCCGAGCACAGTGCCCGGAGGTCGTGACCAACGCCGGCAATGGTGTGCACGTTGACGTCGGCCCCTTGGCGTTCGAGCAACTTTCCGGCGGCTCGTCCGAGGGGGAGGGGAACGACCTCATCGTCGTCGCCGTGCACGATGTGCACACCTCCGGGGGGTAGCGATGCGAACTCGTACGGCGTGACGTCGGGGGGAAGGAGGAACGGTGCGAACAACACCAAGGCGTGGACGGGCACCGGAACCTCGGGGTGAAACGTGGCGGCGAGGGCGACGGCGGCACCCTGCGAGAACCCGGCCATCACCAGCGATGGTGCGCCCGCGTGCGCTACTTCGAGCATGGTCTTGTGCGCCACGGCCACGGCCTCCGCCACTTGTTCGGGGTCAAGGCCGGCGCCGTCGTCGGCGAACCACGCTGGCCCGTGGGGCATGACGGCTGGCCCTTGCGGGCACGTGGTGGTGGTGGCGCCGGCCAGTGCCGGCAGTTGAAGAAGCGGCGTCAAGGTTGAGGGCTCATCTTCATAGCCATGGAGCACCACCAAGGGCCGAGCGGTGGCGAGACCGCGCATCAGGCCGGTCCCGTGGGGAGCGCTGCCAGCCCATTCGTGAGCCGGCCCGTGAGCCGATCGGCTTCATGTATCGCGCGCACGATGCAGGCTGGCACGCCGAGCCCGATCCGAGACGCACCCACCACCGCAATCCCGGGGTGGTGGTGGTTCAGCCACGCATCCGATGACGCCACCCGGTCGAGGTGTCCGGGCGTGAACTGGGGCAGGGCATCGGTCCATCGGGTGATCCGCACCGTGACGTCGTCGTTTTTGGGATCGAGGCGGGGGTCGAGCCCGATCATGCGTTGCAGGTCGACGAACAGTCGACGGATCAGTTCGTCATCGTTGAGCTCGAACGCTCGGGCGTCGCCCATCTTTCCGGCCGAAACCCGAAGCAAGACCTGCCCCGGTCGGGCGGCGTCGCCGAGGTGGGCCCATTTGCTGGTGGCGAAGGAACATGCCGTGAGGAGGAGGTCGGGATCGGCATCGGCGTACCCCCTCGGGATGGTGAGGAAGCCGCTGCCGTCGAGCGGATGGGCGATGGCGTTCGCCGGCAGCGACAAGGACACGAGCACCACCGACGCCGAACGAACCGCCGCCAGTTCTGCGGCTACGGGAGGTGCGAGTGATTCGAGGAGCCGACTGCCCACCGCCGCGGGGGTGGCGATCACCACGGCGTCGGCAGTGCGCTGCGCCACGTCGTGGGCCAGATCAAGGTGCACGGTGTAGACGGGGCGGGGTCGCCCGGGAAGTTGGGCGGCGCTGAGCCCCGTGGCCGGTGTTCCGCTGATGATCTCGCCGCCAGCGGCAACGATCGCCTTGCGGAGCGCGTCGACCAGCGTGGACATTCCCCCGGTGAGACCGAAGAACACGGGCGGGCGGCCGCCGTCGCCGGCCGCCTCGGACGCTCGCCGTACGGAGGACTGCGCGCCAGCGAGAAGCCCGTCGGGATGCGCGAGCGCGGCGGCGATCTGCGGTGCCCCCGTGTGCAGGCTGAGCCGGTCGGCATCGCCGGCGTGCACGCCCCCGAGCAACGGTGCCACGAGCCGTTCGAACGTTTCGTCGCCCAGCTGTGCCCTCACGACCTGGCCCACCGAGGTGTCTTCCTCAAGACGGTCGCCTCCCGACGAAAGGGCTGCCGCGCCGTCGCGCAGGCAGGCCATTCCCTCCGGGGTGAGCAGGCCGGATTGGTCGAGCGCATCGAGGTCGGTGGGGACGCCGAGCAGCAGCCCCGGCGGGAGCCGGCGAAGCTCGCCGTCGATCCAGAGGAACGCCGAACCCGATGCCGGCGACGCCAGCTGATCTCGGAGGCCCAGTTCGTCACAAAGGGCAACCGCTTCGGGCACGCGGGCCAGGAACGCATCGGCTCCCTCGTCGAGGGCTACGCCGTCGAGGTCGGAGGTGCGCAACTTGCCGCCGAGGGTTGGGGCGGCGTCGATGACGGTGACCGAAACCGTCGGTGCCCGACGCAGGATCGTGTAGGCGGCGGTGAGCCCGGCCACGCCACCGCCGATCACGACAACCGACGACTGCCGTTCTCCTGGTCCGAGACCGGCCCCCTGGGCCGAGAGGTTCGAAACCGGATGGATCTCCGGCATGGCGTCGGCCAGGGGGGCAGCGCGGCCGGTGGAGGCGCGTTCGGCGATGAGGTCGGCCAACGCCGCCATGACCGAGGGCTCATCATTGAGCGAGCGGGTGCGGGCGAACGCCAAGCCGAGCTCTGTGGCGAGCGTCGAGGCTTCGATGTCGAGGTCGTAGAGCACCTCGAGATGATCAGAGGTGAAGCCTTGGGCGCACACGACGACGCCGGTGCACTTGTTCGTGGCGGCGAGATCGCGCAACACGTCGAGAATGTCGGGGCCTCGCCAGGGTTCGGGCGTGCGTCCCGCGCTTTGCCAGGCCAGGGCCCAGGTTCCGAATCGAGGAAGGTCGAGATGATCGGCGATCGCTGACGCGCTGGTATGCAGCTCGTCGGGATAGGGGTCGTCGGTGAGCACCCGCTCGGGAAGGGAGTGGGCGGTGAACAAGATCTGATGGCCGTCGGGCACGTTGGCGCGTGCGTCGGCGAGTGCATCCGCCATGGTGGCGATCCATGCCGGCTGGTCGGCCCAGGAGTCGATACCGGTAAAGGGGAGGCCATGCTCGGCGCAGGCCGCGTTTGCCCGATCGTTGTATTGCCCGACGCTTGCCTTCGAGAAGTGGGGTGCCAACACGATGCCCACCACCTTTTCGGCCCCTTCAGCCGCAAGTTCGGCCACCGCGTCTTCGATGAACGGCGCCGCGTGCTTTTGCCCCAGCGCGGTGACGAATCGGGCGTCGTGATGATCCCGCCGGAGGGCATTGCCGATCGCGGCGCGCTGCGCTTCGGTGCGTTGCCGCAGGGGTGACACACCGCCGATGGCGTCGTAGCGAGCCCGCAGATCAGCCACCTGCTCCGGCGTTGCCGGACGACCCCGACGAATATGGGTGTAGTAGGTCTCGAGGTCATCCGCCGAGGCGGGGGTGCCGTAGGCCATGACCAACACGCCGACCGTGGGCACGTTCTCGTGGCCGGCAGGCGCAGGCTCGACTGCCTCAGGCATGGGAGGCTCGACTGGCTCAGGCTCGACAGGCTCAGGCATGGGCACAGTCTCCCACGGTCGATCGACTTTGGTTCAGCTGGCGTGCACGCGTTTCACCACTCGTTCGAGCACCGCGGGGTCGGTATCGGGGAGCACGCCGTGGCCGAGGTTGAAGATGTGGCCGGGATGGTCGCCCGCCCGGTGGAGCACGTCGTCGACTGCGGGTTGGCACACATCCCAGCCGGTGAGCACCAACGTGGGGTCGAGGTTCCCCTGAAGGGCCGGGCCATCGCCGAGGCGTTGCCGGGCCACGTCGAGCGGGACGCGCCAATCAATGCCCACGACGTCGGCGCCGGCGTCGCGCATCAGCGTGAGCACCTCGCCGGTGCCCACCCCGAAGTGGATCCGCGGAATGCCGTAGCCCGCCATCGCCGCGAACACCTTGGCGGAGTGGGGGAGCACGAACTTCTCGTACTCGGGCGGGGATAGAGCGCCCGCCCACGAGTCGAACAGTTGGATGGCCGATGCGCCGTTTTCCACCTGCGATCGCAGCGACTCGATTGCGAGATCGGCCAAAGTGTCGGCGAGCTCGTGCCAGAGCGCGGGCTGCCCGTGCATGAGCGCCTTGGTGTGCTCGTAGGTGCGCGAGGGCCGGCCTTCCACGAGATACGACGCCACGGTGAACGGCGCTCCGGCAAAACCGATGAGCGGTACCCCCATCGGTGTGAGTTCCTCGACGAGCCGGCGGACGGTCTCGACCACATACGGCGTGTCGGTATCCGCATCGAGGGGGCGGAGGCGGGAGAGGTCGGCCTCGGTACGGAACGGCTCGGCCACCACCGGCCCTGTGCCCGGGGCGACGTCGACCCCGAATCCGATGGCAGCCACGGGAACCACGATGTCGGAATACAGGATGGCGGCGTCGACGCCGTAACGCCGAACGGGTTGCATCGTGATCTCGGTGGACAGTTCGGGGTCGGCGATGGCGTCGAGAATGCTGCCGGGCCCTCGAACCGCCCGATATTCGGGGAGCGATCGGCCGGCCTGACGCATGAACCAGACGGGGGTGTGCGGTGCCGCCTCCGACCGGGCCGCTCGGAGAAACGCGCTGTCGGCGGCGAGCAAACCGGGGAAGGGGTGGTTCGGGGGGAGCGCTGCGGTCACGAACGCCGACGCTACTGCGAGTGTCCCGCGAACGGCAGTGCAGAGGCCCACCGGACCCGTTCGGTCGCCGCACGGCGGGGGATCCGTCATCGATACCGGAGGAGTGTGTTTCGCCCACGCCTCGCCTGCGGTACTGGCCTGCGGTGCTGGGCGTGGAGCGGCAAGACCGAAGTCGGCAACCCCACCGATCGTGCAGACGACCCCTTCGCAGGCCTGACCCCGTGTGTATAGTTAGGCGTATGCCACGCATGCAGGTGTATCTACCTGACGACTTGTACGCCGAGCTCAAAGCGCGCGGGCTACCTGCGTCTGAACTTCTCCAGGAGGCCGTTCGCGCCGAGCTGCGCCGTCAGGCGCTCCTTGACGAGACAGACGCCTATCTCACGGAGTTGATCGACGAGGTGGGCGAACCTACGCCCGACGAGGTCGCCCGGGCCGAGGCCATCGTTCGACAGCTCAACCTGCATCACGCGACCGATCGCGCCGGCTGAGTCGTGTTGGTCCTCGACAGTGGTGCGGTCACAAAGCTCGCCAATCGAGATCGACAGTCCGCCGCGATCATCGGTGTGCTGCGGCGCGAGGGACTATGGCCCCCGGTCGTGCCGTCTGTCGTGGTCGTCGAGTCGGTGACCGGACGTCCAGGTCCGGATGCGAACACGAATCGGCTCCTCAAGACCTGCGACATCGTCACCCACCTCCCGGAGCAAATGGCCCGTCGCGCGGCGATGTTGCGGTTCCGCTCGAAGCACGGCTCAGCCATAGATGCGCTGGTGATCGCTGTCGCCGAACCCGCCGGGCGCGTGCTCTCGGGCGATCCCAAGGATCTCCGAGCACTCGCAGCACACGCCGATCATGTCCTGGTCGAGACGATCTGACCGACCGGGGTGCGGGCAGTCCGCCGACCGATCTCGTGAACCTCACAAGTTGCTAACCCATCCCCACCTTCGAGCATGGGCAGCCGTTGACACGCCCGCATGAACAGGGTGTGTTCTTCTCGGCGGTGCCCCACGGGCAACTTCAACTCGTCGCGCGCTCGACCTTGAGTGGCGTCGTTGGGCGTTGCTTGTTCCGGACCAGGTCCTGACGGCCCGGACTCGCCGCGTTGGGGCTCGTGCGCTCAAGCGGGCAGATCGAAGATCAAGGCCAACACCTCGCGCACCTGGCTCAGGACGAGGGGTCCCACGTTGCCCCTCACGTTGTCGACCCGACCCGTTGACACGGCGCGTACGTGCTGACACTGCGCCGCAGATCGGGCCTCAAGCCCATTCGCGTTGTCCACCTCGATCGGAACCTCGGAGCGGAACGACCGCACCGTCGAGGTGAGTGGCACGACCTGGATGACCGACGGCGCCTCGTCGAGGATTCGCTGTGCCGTGACCACGACAGCAGGATGCGTGAACCCCGCCTCTCGCCCTACCGGAACACCCAGATCGAGCCCGACGACATCACCCGAGCTCAGCATCGAGCCAGGCCGATTCGTCGTCTCGCAGCGAGGCGACCAGCTCGAGGCCCATTCGTTCCTGCCGGAGACGCCGCACTGCCAACGCGACGGTTTCACCGACCGTTGCCCCCAATTCTCGCGCGAGGCGTTTGATCTCCTCGTGGGTTGCTTTGTCAACCCTGACACTGGTGCTCTGCATGCAGAACATACTACCAAATTGCATGCAATTGTGCGCACGCGACACGGGCGGGACCGGCTCGCCAACCTCACAAGTCGACAAGCCATCCCCTTCAGGACCGGTGGCGTCCGCCGGCTGCAGGGCCCCTGAGGGTCGGGTCTGAGCTCGCTTGCGGTATCGGATGGCGGCGGGCGTGGTGCGGCCGAGGCGGCGGTAGTGAGGGTGGCTGAGCGCTTCGACTATGAGGCGAGGTGGTGGTCCGCCAGCATGTGGGCGTTGCTCGCGACCGAACCCCGAAGGGCTCGGACATGGACAACCCCGTCCTCGATGTCGACGACCTGCGCTACGGCCCAGGCGACACCAGAACCAACGACGATGAACCGGCCGGGCGTGACCACTGACGGGTCAGCCGCCAGATCGTCGACCTCGGCGTCATCACGGGCGTAGTAGCCCGAGAGCCCATAGCGTCCCCAATCCGGGAATCGGCGAAGAAACGACACCGCCTGTGCTCGGCTCGTGCCTGGCTACGACCCCTTCGCCCTTGCTCGCCAACGGTTGCTACTTCGCGACCTTGACCTTGAGGTTCTCGAACTTCAGCGCCGATTCGAGCACCGGGGAGGGCGCGCTGATGAACACGTGGGCGCCGAGGAGCGAGGCAGCGGCGAGCGCTTCAATCCCGAGGATGTTGAGCTGATGGTGTTGGCGGAGGTGGGCAATCGTGGGGCCGAGCTGCCGAAGGCTCAGCATGCCGATGTTGTCGGGCAGGTCCAAGACCGCCCTCAGAGCCTTGTCCCGCATGGGCGGTGACAGTTCGGCGAACGGTCGAGACAGCACCCCGGTGCGTTCGTTCGCGCCCAGTACGGCCTGACACAGACGGACATACCAGTAGCCCGTGGTGTAGAGCTGCTTTGTCGCGACCGACTCCGGTGTCCGTCCCCGCAAGACCTGTCCGAGGAACTGGTCGTCGATGAGCGCGACCGTCACTCGCTGGCCAGCTCGTCGTCGCCGAACCCCGTCCGCGCCTCGTCCCAGTCCTCGGCGGTGACCTGCTCGAGCAGGCCTCGACGCACACCGGCCATGCCGCCCGGGACGATCACGATGGCATCGCCAAGATCGAGATAGCCGACGTCTCCGCCATCATCAAGGCCCCACCGATGCCTCGCTGAGGATGGGAGGCTCATCTGGCCGCGGGAGGACACTCGCAGATCACCGGTCGAAGTCATGGGGGTCGACCCTACAAGGCGTCAGCCGGTCCTGCCTTGTTCAAAGCCCGTCCGCCGACCGATCTCGTGAACCTCACAAGTCCACAAGCCATCCCCTCCAGGACCGGCGGCGTCAGCCGGCGGAAAGGCCCCTGCGGGTCGGATTCTGAGCTCGCTTGCGGTATCGGAGGCGGCGGGCGTGGTGCGGCCGGGGCGCCGGTAGTGAGGGCGGCTGAGCGCTTCGACTACGAGGCGAGGTGGTGGTCGGTCAGCATGTGGGCGTTGCTCGCGACCGAACCGCGAAGGGCTCGGACGTGGACAACGCCGTCTTCGATGTCGACGACCTGGGCTACGGCACGGGCCGCGCCAGAGCCAACGACGATGAACCGCCCTGGCGTGACCACCGAAGGGTCAGCGGCAGCGTCGAGGAAGGCCCAAGGCAGGCCTGATTCATCGATCGTGTTCAGGTCAACGGGGAGGTCGAGTCGGTCTGCTTCGGTCATTGCGGTCACCTCCCGATCACTCGCCGGGTTCCCGGTCATGATACGGGTTCTCGACAACGCGTGGATGGAGCTTCGCCAAGGCGAGCAGGTGCCCTTCAAGGTCCCCCGAGAACGCCACCGTCACGCGCGGCGTGCGAAACGTGGGCACGAGGTCGAAGCCGGCCTCGACCAGTGCCGTCAGTTCGAACACGGCCAGCACGGGGAACCGTTCGAGCTGGTCGGCAGCCAGATCGTCGACTTCGGCATC
>Ga0105047_10002765_pt1 | contig 31087 bp, 27 predicted proteins | sample MAT04_FD_78384 | JGI IMG/M metagenome (GOLD analysis project Ga0105047, IMG submission 78384) | Freshwater microbial communities from Lake Fryxell liftoff mats and glacier meltwater in Antarctica - MAT-04 (megahit assembly) | ecosystem: Environmental > Aquatic > Freshwater > Ice > Liftoff... | reverse complement strand
ACGGCGTCGGGATAGCCTGCGGCGCGGGCGTAACAGGTGCCCATCACGCCCTGCAACTCGGGGAATTCGCCTACCATGGCCGAGCGAAGGTCGGCCTTCGCGATGCGGGCGGCGTCCGCTGCCTGATCGGGGTCGGCGCCGACGAGGGGGGCTATTTCGCGGGCGAGTGCCTCGATGCGGGCGATACGGTCGGCCTGAGAGCCAAGCTTGTTGTGGAAGGTCACGGATTTCAGGCCATCCAGCCATTCCCCCATCCCGGCCCTTGCCACGCGCAAGTCATTCTTCCAGAAAAACTTTGCGTCCGACAGGCGCGCGGCCAGCACCTTCTGGTTGCCCGCAAGGATCGTCTGCCCATGGTCCGCCGCTTCGGTGTTTGCCACCGTTACGAAGCCCTCGATCTCCCCCGTCTTGGGGTTGCGGAGCGAGAAGAACTTCTGATGTTCTCGCATCGAGGTTTGAAGAACCTCGGGCGGCAGGCAGAGGAAGGCCGAGTCGATCCGGCCCATCAGCACCACGGGCCATTCGACCAGACCTGCAACCTCTGTCAGCAGCCCCGCATCCGGCACCACCTCCAGCCCCGCGGCAAAGGCCGCGTTGGTGGCGCCCTGCCAGATCGCCGCCTCGCGTTCGGCACTGTCGAGCACGACATGCGCGCGCTTCAGCCGCACGGTGTAGTCATCAAACGACCGCACGGCAAAGCGGGCCGGGGCCAGAAAGCGGTGCCCGGCGGTGGTGTCGCCCGCAACCAGGCCGTCCACCACAAGCGGCACGACGCCCGCGCCCGCTTCATCCGACAGGATGCACAGGATCGAGGTCAAGGGCCGCACCCATCGCAGGGTGCCCGTCCCCCACCGCATGGATTTCGGCCATGGGAAGGTGCGGATCGCCCGTTCCAGCACCTCGGCGATGATCGCCTCTGCGGTACGTCCGGGTTTTTCGGTAACGGCGAAGTAGACCTGCGCCTTCTTGTCGTCGCGCACCTCCAGCTGATCGACCGCAAGGCCGGTCGCGCGCAGGAACCCGTCCAGCGCCGCGGCGGGGGCATCGGTGCGGGGGCCTTTGCGTTCCTCGCGGACGGGGCGGCTTTCGCGGCTCAGCCCCTCTACCGAAAGGGTCAGGCGGCGGGGGGTGGAAAACGCCCCGGCCGAGGCATAGGTCAGGCCGGCCTCGACAAGGCCGTCTGTCACCAGTTTCTTCAGGTCGCTGCGCGCGCGGGCCTGCATGCGGGCGGGGATTTCTTCGGAAAAGAGTTCGATCAGCAAATCCGGCATCGGTTATTTCTGTCCCTCGGCGGAGAGTTGGTTCCAGGCATAGGCCCGGCCATCGGGAAAAACGGCGACGACGCGGTCAACACCGGTATGGATTGCGGCCTCGGAAAGGAAGGCGACGGCCTCCCCCTTCTCCAGCGCCGCCCCGATGGCCATGGCATCGAAACAGTCGAACCAGCCGGGCGCGATGAGGGGGGTGGGCTTGGCGTAGACCTCGTAGGTTTCGGTCAGCATGGCCAGGCTTTGCGGAGTGGTAAAACAGGCACGGAACCGCAGGGGAGAGCTGTCGGCGTCGATGCCGGTCACGCCTTCGGCGAGGATCGCCTCGGGTGTGGCACCTTCGATGGGTGTCAGGCGGATTTCCTGCCCGGGGGTGAAGACGACGGGCGCATAGTAGGCGTAGACCTGCGTGTAGTAGATGGCCGCACCGGCCAGAAGTGCGGCAATCACGATGAACCCCACTGCGAACTTGCCGGTCATGCCACGGCCATGGCAGCACCGCCGGCTTCGGTTGTGACGAAAGCATCTGCGCACCGTTTGGCGAGCTCCCGCACCCGCCCGATATAGGCCTGCCGTTCGGTGACCGAAATCACGCCCCGCGCGTCGAGCAGGTTAAAGAGATGACTGGCCTTGATGCACTGATCATAGGCAGGGTGCGCCATCACGATCCTGCGCCCGGCCTTGTCGGGCTGGGGCGCGGTCAGGATGCGGTCGCATTCGGCCTCGGCATCCTCGAAGTGGCGCAGGAGGAGCGCGGTATCCGCCTGATCGAAGTTCCAGCGGCTGTATTCCTGCTCGGTCTGCCGGAAGATGTCGCCATAGGTGAGCGGGATGGGGGATTGCGGGTCGTTGAAGGGCATGTCCATCACATGGTCTGCGCCGAGTACATACATCGCCAGGCGTTCGAGCCCGTAGGTCAGCTCGCCCGAGACGGGGTGGCAGTCGTGCCCGCCCACCTGCTGGAAATAGGTAAACTGCGACACTTCCATGCCGTCACACCACACCTCCCACCCGAGGCCCCAGGCACCGAGGGTGGGGCTTTCCCAGTCATCCTCGACAAAACGGATGTCGTGGAGGGTGGCATCGATTCCGATGGCTGCAAGAGAGCCGAGGTAGAGTTCCTGAAGGTCGGGCGGCGAGGGTTTGATCAGGACCTGAAATTGGTAGTAGTGCTGCAACCGGTTGGGGTTCTCACCATAGCGCCCGTCGGTGGGACGGCGCGAGGGCTGGACATAAGCCGCAGCCCAGGCTCTGGTGCCGAGGGAGCGTAGCGTAGTGGCCGGATGGAATGTACCGGCACCGACCTCCATGTCATAAGGCTGCAGGATTGCGCAGCCTTTGGAGGCCCAATAGCCTTGCAGGCGCAGGATGATTTCCTGGAACGAGCGGGGGGCAAGCTTTTCGGACATGGGGACACTCCGGCCGGGACGCTCCTTCTCCCTAGCCAAGCGGGGCGGGAGGGTCAATTGCCTGCGGGGGTCAATTGCCTGCGGGGGTCGGAGGTCCGGGATGAGAAGAAAGGGCGGGGGCGCTGCCCCCTCGGCCCGTGCCGGGCCTCACCCCCGGGATATTTGTGAATAGATGAAGGGGAGGGCGGGGTGGACGCTGCAGGGGGCAGGCATTGGCGTGAGGTCAGTGGCCCGCAAGGCGCGCGCATGCGTGGCACGGGGGATGTATTGCCGAGGGTTGCGGCCTTGCCCTTGCGACGGGCGCAGGTAATGTGACAGAGCATGGCAAGAGACGGGTCGGCGGCTGGCTTTACAGGGTGATTGCGGGATGATTCGACGTATGGTCCAGGCCCTGATGGGCATGGTTATGGGGATGCTTGGTTTCGCACTTTCGCCCGCTGAGGCGCAGGACGCACAGGTTTGGGTGCAAATCGAAGCGCAGCCTTCGCAGGAGGTGGCAACGGAACGGGCCCGGGCGTATGCGGCGGTGTTTCCCGAGACCCATGGTTTCCGGCTGCGCTCAGGCTGGTATGCCATCGTGCTGGGCCCTTACCCAACCGAGGAGGCCGCAGCACAGCTGTCGGGCCTGTTGCGGGAAAATCTGATCCCGGGCGACAGTTTCATCGTTGAGCAGGCAGGATTTGGGGCAGCGTTCTGGCCTGCCCAAGGTTTGGCCGGACAGGAGGAGTCGGCAGAGGCTGTCGTTCCGGAAACCCGGTTGGAACCCGCAGATGAAAGCGTGGCTGAAGGGGCAATCGAACCCGCAGCCGTGCCCACGCCCGAAATAGATGAGTCCGCGCAGGAGGCGCGCGCCGGCGAGGCGTTGCTGCTGCCCGAAGAACGCGAAGAGTTGCAGACCGCATTGCAATGGTTGGGATTTTACGAAGGCGGCATCGACGGCGCCTTTGGCCGGGGCACGCGCGCCTCGATGGCAGCCTGGCAGGAGGCGATGGGGCTGGAGCCTACGGGCATCCTCACCAGTCGCCAGCGCGCGACGATGGTGGCCAATTACCGCGCGGATCTGGCCGATTTCGGCTTCGCCGAGGTGGCAGAGACGGAGGCCGGTATCCGTGCGACTCTGCCGATGGGGTTGGTGGAATTTGACCACTATGAGCCGCCCTTCGTGCATTTCCGCGCAAGAGTGACGGGGGGGCCGAGGATCATCCTGATCTCGCAGCCGGGCGATCAGGCGGCGCTCTACGGGCTTTACGACATCCTGCAGAGCCTTGAGATCATGCCGCTGTCAGGCGAGAGGGAGCGAAGGGAGCGGTCCTTCACCCTGTCTGGCACATCGGCCACCACCTCGAGCACGGCTTTTGCCGAGTTGAAAGGCGGGTTGATCAAGGGGTGGATCCTCGTCTCTGCCCCGGGCCATACGGACCGCGACGACCGCATCCTGACCGTGCTGCGCGACAGCTTTGCAGCCGAGGGTGACAGGGCGCTGGACCCCGGGATGGTCGTGATGACCGAAACAGCGAAAGCGGGGCTTTTATCCGGGCTGGAAGTGCGTCGCCCGCTGCTGTCGCGGTCGGGTTTTTTCGTCGATGGAACGGGCCGCGTTGCCACCACGATCGAGGCGGTGCGCAACTGCGGGCGGATCACGCTGGACCGCACCTCTGAGGCAGAGGTCGTCCTTCAGGATGAAAAGCTGGGCCTTGCTGTGTTGATGCCGCGGGTTGCGCTGGCACCGCCGATCTTTGCAGCCTTGCAGGGGGAGGCAGAGCGGGTGGGCGTGGATGTGGCTGTGGCGGGCTATTCCTACGAGGACCGCCTGCCTTCGCCGGTGCTGAGCTTTGGCCGGCTTGAAGAGGCGCAGGGCCTGAATGGCGAGAGGTTTCTCAAGCGATTGGCACTGGTAGCGCTGCCCGGGGACGCGGGTGGGCCAGTGCTGGACGGGACGGGAGCCGTGATCGGGATGCTGCGGCCGCAGGGGGCGATCGCGGGCAAGACGCTGCCTGCGGAAGTGGCCTTTGCGACCTCGGCGGCGGCGATTGCCGCGCGTCTGGCGGAAGCAGGCATCGCCACCACCCCGGCCGCGCCGGGAGGGGCGATGCCGCCCGAGGATCTGTCGCTTCGGGCCACCGGGATGACAGTGCTCGTTTCCTGCTGGCAGTGATCAGCCGCGCCAGAAGCGCGGCATGACAAGCACAAGGATGGCAAGAAGCCCAAGCCGCCCAAGGATCATGCATAGCGTCATGATATAGATGGCACCTTGCGGAAAGTCGATGAAGGTGCCCGTCCGCTCCACCAGAGGGCCGAAGACGTAGCCGATGTTGCCAAGCGCCGTCCAGACCGCAAAGAGGGCGGAGATGGTGTCCACCCCCAGAAGCGTCATCGCCACGCTGGAGGTCCCGAGGATCAGAATAAAGCCCGCGATGAACATCATCAGCGCGTTGATCACATCCTCGCCCACGGTGCGGTCTTCGTACTTTACCGGATCGATGCTGGAGGGGTTGGCGATGCGCCGCACCTCGCGGCGCAGGGCGGCCATAGCGACCTGCACGCGAAACACGCTGAGCCCGGCGGCAGAGGAGCCGGAGCAGGCGCCAATCACCCCGATGACAAAGGCCACGACCAGCATGAAACCACCCCAGGTAGGAAAACTGCCCGAGAAGAAGCCGGTCGAAGACATGATCGACGTGAGGTTGAACAGCGTTTCGCGGAACGCGGGCTCCCACGCCATGCCGGTGGACCAGATCTGCCAGACCGTCACCATCGCGATTGCCCCGGCAAGCCAGCGCAGATAGGCCCGCACCTGTGCGTCCAACCACAAGGGCCGGGCCGAGCCGTTCACCAGTTGCACGTAGCGGATGTAGGGGAGGCTTCCAAGGATCATGAACAATGCGCCGAAGTATTCGCCGGCGCCTGAGTACTTGTTGAACGAGACATCCACCGGAGAAAATCCGCCAGTTGCTATGGTGGCAAAGCCATGGACGACCGCGTCAAGCTCTGTCATCCCGATGACGAGGTAGACGAGGATGCATGCGAGGGTAAGCCCGGCGTAGACCCCCAGCAATTGGCGCGCAATGTCGGTCGCGCGCGGCAAAGCCTTGCCGAAGGTATCGAAGCCTTCGGTGCGGAAGAACTGCATGCCCCCCACCCGCATCAAGGGCAGAAAGATCATCGCAATGAAGGCGATGCCGAGCCCACCAAGCCAGTTCGTCATGCCGCGCCACAGGTTCATGCCTACGGGCAGCGTGTCGAGCCCGGAGATCACTGTGGCGCCCGTGGTGGTAAAGCCCGAGACCGCCTCGAAATACGCGTGCGAATAGATCAGGCCCGGAGAGCCGATCCAATACGGCAAGGCCCCGAAGGCGGGCACCACGGTCCAGATTGCCGCGGTCAGCAGATAGGCCTGCCGCGCATCGAGCGAACGGCCAAGCGCATTGCCGTTCGCAAAGCTGAGCGCGCCGCCCACGACCCCGGTGAGGACGGCGCATTGCAGGAATTTGATGCCGTTTTCAAGCCCTGCGCGCAGGTCAATGATCGCCGGAGCCAGCATCAGGATCGCAAGCACGACCAGAATGCGACCAACGACATAGGCGACGGGGCGGATATCTATCATTGCGGACCCAGCGGTAGCTGTGGCCTGTGCAAAGGTCAATCTGCGGGGCGCGTGTCTGTCCAGAGATTTCTGACGGTCCGCCCGGGGCTGAGGTTCCGGGGCACTGCCCCGGACTCCGGAATATTTATGAATAGATGAAGGGACTTGCGGTCATATCTTATCCAAGAGCGAGAAGATCAGCCGCGATGGATGAGCGAGGCGAAAAGGTGCGGCTCAAGCGAGGCATGCGCGAAAGTTTCGCCTTCGGTCAGGACAGAGACGGCGTCATGGCTGTGCAGACTTTCCTGGTGGCTTGCCACCACGCGGAAGTCACCGATGCGCGCATCCGACTTCAGGGCCTGGCAGAAACTGCGTGACGCATCCTCGACGAAGATCGGGTTCGCGGCGTTCAGCTCGGCAAAGGCCTGTTCATCTTCGCGCTTTACCATCACCTGCGTCTCGGTTGGCACTGCGGCGCGCGCGAGGTCCACCAGATCCTCGAACCAGAGGGGCGCGCCGGGCAGCACCTCGACCGAGAGCCGCGCGACGGAGCGTTGCGAATGCGGGGTGGCCAGCTGGCTGCGGGTCATCCTTGCATGCTCTGACAGCTCCAGCGAGCAGGGGCAGGTAGAGGAATAGACGAAGTCGAGGTGAAGCAGTTTCTGCCGCACGCCCGCACGCTCCACCAGTTCAATCGCGAGATCGTAGTATTGCCAGCCGACGAGGCCGGAGCGCAACGAGGTCACCTGCATGGGGAACGAGAGCCGCATCTGGATGCGGGCGTCAAAGGCGCCGAGGTCGCGGCGGTAATCTTCAAGCGCCGCCTCGATCACCTCGAAGCTGAAACGTTCGGTGGAGTGGGCGTAGAACGAGCGCATGATGCGGCTCATGTTGATGCCCTTCTGCTCGGCCTCGAGGCTCACTGTGCCGGTGACCGAGGTTTCCAGAACCATATCGCCCGCGTCCCGGGTGCGGTAGCGGATAGGCAGGCGGAAGTTTGAGATGCCGACGTGCTGGATGCGCTGGCGCGCGCCCACGATCAGGCTTGCGGGTCCATTCTGCAGGTCGGGCAGGCCTGCACGATAGGCGTCATCGACGCGGAATTCATTGGGGTAGCGGCGCGACAGGACGGGATAGCCTTGCACCATCGCGCCAATGGATGGCTCGAGCCCTCTTATCTCGTTATCTGACGCCTTGCCCGCCCATTGACGAAGGGTAGCCAACGCGGCTGCCGCTTCCTCGCGGCTCGGCATGCGGTCGAAGTCGGGAGTTTGGATGTTCATGGTGCGGTCCCTTCACTGGTCGCAGGGTCGGAATGTAAGCGCAGGAAGCAGCTACACCAACCTTTGCCCTTCACTTACGCGTCAGCGCTCCTGGCGGATCAGCCGCAAGGGCGAAAGCGGCACATTTTCGCCGTTCAGCCCGGGCTTTTGTGGCAAGAGTCAGGCGTGGTCGAGCGCTTGCCTGAGATCGCCCAGCAGATCGGTCACATCCTCGAGACCCACGGACAGCCGGATCAGCCCCGGGGTGATCCCCAGCTTGTCCTTCTGGTCCTGCGCCAGGCGCTGATGGGTGGTGGTGGCGGGATGCGTGACGATGGATTTCGCGTCGCCGAGGTTGTTCGAAATCTTGATGATCCGCAGAGCGTTCATCATGCGAAAGGCCGCCTCCTTGCCGTCCGCAAGGTCGAGGGCGAGCAACGTGCCGCCCGACCCCATCTGCGCCATGGCAAGCGGGTATTGCGGGTGCGAGGGCAGACCTGGATAGATCAGCCGCGAAATCCGCGCGTCTGCCTGCAACGCCCGGGCGATCTCGGCGGCACCCTCGGCCATCGCGCGGCAGCGCAAGTCCAGCGTGACCATCCCGTTCAGCATGATCCAGGAAGTAAACGGGCTCATCGAGCCGCCGGTATGCTTCATGTAGGGCTCAAGCACCTTGCGGATGAAGGCCTTCGTGGCACAGACCACACCGCCAAGCGCGCGGCCCTGCCCGTCGATATGCTTGGTGGTGGAATAGACCACCACATCGGCGCCCTGAACCACCGCGCGCGAAAATACCGGAGTGGAGAAGACGTTGTCGACAATCACCAATGCCCCTGCCGCATGGGCGATCTGCGAGACGGCGCAGATGTCCACCAGTTCCAGCGTGGGGTTGGACATGCTTTCGAAGAATACGGCCTTCACCCCAGGCACCACCGATGCGCGCCATTGGTCAAGGTCGGCACCGTCAACGAAGGTAACCTTGACGCCGTAGCGGGTCAGCACCTCCTCCAGCACGTAAAGACAGGAGCCGAACAGGGCCCGGGAGGACACCACATGGTCCCCTGCCCGCAGCATCGCCATCAGCGCCCCGCTGACCGCCGCCATGCCGGAGGCGGTGGCAAAGGCATCCTCGGTTCCCTCCAGGGCCGCAATCCGCTCTTCGAACATCCGGGTCGTGGGGTTGCCGTAGCGGGCATAGATGAACTCATCCTGCCCCGCCTGCACGAAGCGCGCCTCCGCTGCCTCAGCCGAGGGGTAGACGAAGCCTTGGGTAAGGAAGATCGCCTCGGCCATCTCGCCATACTGGCTGCGACGGCTGCCTTCATGCACCAGCAGTGTGCGCGGCTTCCAGCCGTCTGATCCCTGCCCGCTCATACGATCCCTCCGCGCAACAAAAAACCCCGATGCCCGAAGGGCTTCGGGGTTGCATACCCGCACCCTCTTTAGCGGCTTGTTTAATGTGGCCCGCAATCCGGAACAAAGCGCCACGAGTGGGGAGATAACGTCTCCTGCGGCGAAGGTCAACCGCAGGGGGTGACGCGGCGGTTCCCCCTGCCCCGCCCCCTCCTGGCGCCGCGTTGCGGCAATGTCACGTCACGCCGTTGTAACCGGATCTTCATCCGGCCTTCGCACCCTGTGGATAACTCAGCGATCAACAGATCCTGCATTGGGGTGACAATGCCAGCCCGTCCGATCCGCGTGGATGTCGACAGCCAGGGGCTCTGCCTTGAGGAGGGGCTGTTGCGTCAAAGGCTTGCGCGGCTTCCGGCAAAGGCGCCGGTGGTAGTGATGATCCACGGCTTCCGGTTCGCGCCGGATGTAGCAGGTCACTGCCCTCACCACCATATCTTGGGGATGAGTCAGGTACCCGGGGATCGGACGGCCGTCAGCTGGCCCTTGCATCTGCATCTGGACGGCACCGCAGGCATTGGCATCGGCCTTGGCTGGCATGCGCGGGGTTCGCTTTTCGGGGCGCTGGCACGGGCCGATGCGGCGGGTCTCGCGCTGGCAGACCTTGCGGCAACCATCCGAGCGATCGACCCCTGGCGGCGGGTGGATGTGATCGCCCATTCGCTCGGCGCCCGGGTGGCACTTGCTGCGCTGCGGCAAGCGACGCCCGGCGACTTCGGGCGGCTGATCCTTCTGGCCGCGGCCGAGACGCGGGGGCCCGCGCAGGCTGCCCTCTTCAGTCCGGCAGGTCGCGCGGCGGAGGTGATCAACATCACCTCGCGCGAAAACGACCTTTTCGATTTCATTGTGGAATGGGCGACCGTGCTGGGGGCCGACACGGCGCTTGGTCAGGGGCTGGGGATGGCGACGCCCGGCTGGCTTGATCTGCAGATCGACCAGCCCAAGACTGAAGCGGCGCTGGCGGCCCTGGGCCTGCCCCTGCGCGCCCGGGCAAGCCGCATCTGCCACTGGTCCCCCTATGTGCGCCCGGGTGTATTTGCCCTGTACCGCGCGCTTTTCCAGCGCAGGTTGAGCCTGGGCGCGCTGCGCGCCGCGATGCCGGCAGAGCTTGACCGGCGTTGGTCGAGGCTGGTCTGGCCTGCAGTGCCCGGCCCGCTGTTGCCTGCCTGACGCTCAGTCCTTGCTGACCGGTTCCTCGATCAGGAACCGCTGCAACGCCGCGATCTGCACCCAGAGAAAGACGAAGAGCACCGCGGGCATGCCGAAGGTTTCAAGCTTTACCCAGAGGTCCGTGCTTTGCGTCCGCCAGATCACCTCATTGGCGATGGCCAGGCACGCGAATACCACGGCAAGCCGCCGCGTCAGGATCATCCACCCCTCGCGCTGCATCGGCAAAAGCGCGCCAAGCACCCATTCCAAATAGCTGCGCCCTTGCAAGAGGCCGATGGTCAGCAGCCCCGTCATGCAGCCGTAAACGATGGTCGTCTTGATCTTGAAGAACCGCTCGTCGTTGAAATACGCGGTCAGCCCGCCGAAAAAGATCACCATGAAGGCGGTGAACAACTGCATCCGGCTGAGCTTGCCGGTCAGCACCCAGATAGCCCCGATTGCCACCAGCAACACCGGCACGAAGGCCAGAGCCGCGACGATGAAGCCGGAATACTGGGTCCCGGCGATGGTGAAGGTATCGTCCTTGATCCGCAGATAAACGACAAAGAACACCACTGTCGGGCCAAGTTCCAGCAGTTGCCGGACAATCGGGTTGATGTTGCGTTCGGCCATGTCGTCCCCGCGGCTGCGACGCCCGAGGCTGGGGCGTCGTCCGCATATAGAGAGGAGGGCGTGGGCGTGCAAGCGAGGGCAACTGTCTTGGCGGCGGACGCTCCCCTATCCATCCCTTCCGGACAGTAAAAGGAAAGGGACGTGCCGGACTACGGTGACGCGGCTTTCTCCCCTTGCTTCGCCTTGCCCGGGGGGCTGCCCTCGTCTAAGTGTGAAACGTGCAACGAAAGGCGGTTCATGCGGATCCTCATCACCAACGACGACGGGATCAATGCCCCCGGGCTTGCGGTGCTGGAGGAGATCGCAGCCACCATCGCAGGCCCCGGTGGCGAGGTCTGGACCGTGGCCCCGGCCTTCGAGCAATCGGGCGTCGGCCACTGCATCAGCTATTCCCGACCAATGATGATCGCAAAGCTCGGCCCCCGCCGGTATGCGGCCGAGGGAAGCCCTGCCGATTGCGTTCTGGCCGCGATTTATGACGTGCTTGAAGGTGCCAAGCCCGACCTTGTCCTATCCGGCGTGAACAGGGGCAACAACGCGGCCGAAAATGTGCTTTATTCCGGCACCATTGGTGGCGCGATGGAGGCGGCATTGCAGGGCATGCCGGCCATCGCCCTGTCGCAGTACATGGGACATGAGACATCCGAACTGGCCGACCCGTTCGAAGCCGCTCGGGTGCATGGTGCAGGCGTGGTGCGTGCGCTTCTGGACCGCGGAAATTGGACGAAAGACGATTATCGCAGCTTTTTCAACGTCAACTTCCCGCCGGTAGCGGCCACGAACGTGAAGGGCATGCGCGCCGCCGCACAAGGCTTTCGCCGCGACACCAGCTTCTCGGTAGAACCTGCGCAATCCCCCACCGGACGGCGGTTTTTGTGGATCAAGGGTGGCCCCCAGCACACCCCCACCCTGCCCGACACGGATGCGGCGGTGAACCTGCAAGGCTATATCTCCATCACCCCCATGCGGGCGGATCTGACGGCGCATGACCTGTTGGCCGATCTGGGCGCGGCCCTGGCATGACAGGTGGAGACGCCGAGGGTGACGACCTCTCCCCCAGCGATCTGGCCGAGCGCAAGATGCGCTTTCTTTTCGCCTTGCGTTCACGTGGGGTGACGGATGCCCGCGTGCTGAACGCGATGGAGCGCATCGACCGCGGGCGTTTCGTCAAGGGTCTGTTCGCGGGCCGTGCCTATGAAGACGTCCCCCTGCCCATCGCCAGCGGGCAGACGATCAGCCAGCCTTCGGTGGTCGGGCTGATGACACAAGCCCTGGCCGTCACGCCGCGCGACACGGTGCTCGAGGTTGGCACCGGGTCAGGTTATCAGGCAGCCATCCTCGCGGGCCTTGCCCGCCGGGTCTATACCGTGGACCGCCACCGCCGCCTTGTGCGGGACGCAGATGAAATCTTTCGGGAGCTTGGCCTTGCCAATGTCACGGCCATCGTAGCGGATGGCAGTTTCGGGCTGCCCGATCAGGCGCCCTTCGACCGCATCATCGTCACCGCCGCCGCCGAAGATCCGCCCGGCCCGCTACTGGCGCAACTGAAGCCGGGGGGGATCATGGTGCTGCCGGTGGGCCAATCCGACACGGTTCAGCGCCTGATAAAGGTCACAAAACGCGAAAGCGGCCTTGATTACGAGGAATTGCGCCAAGTGCGCTTCGTTCCTCTGGTCGAAGGGCTTGGCGACAGCTAGACTGCGCCATGAGGGTAAACGCACGCACCGGGGGTCAACCCGGGCGTCAGGGCATAAGGCGTAGCGATGAGCGGACTCGACAGCGCGGTGAAAAACCCGATCAGCAGACAAAAGACCCGGGGACGTGTGGTGACGGCGATGGCCGCACTGTTTGTGCTGGGCGCCTGCGCCTCCACCCCCGGCGAGGGGATCGACTGGGACCTGCGGACCCTCGGCGAATCGAGCGGAGCCGCCCGCTCTGCCACCGCAAATCGACCTGCGCCTGATCAGCGCGGGTTGATCAGCTATCCCGATTATCAGGTGGCGGTGGCGCAGCGCGGTGATACGGTGACAAGCGTGGCCGCGCGGCTCGGCCTCGGGGCCGATCAGCTGGCCAGTCTGAACGCACTGAAGCCGACCGACCCGTTGCGTGCCGGTGAGGTTCTGGTGCTGCCCACGCGGGTGGCAGCGGGCTCGGTCCCGGGTTCGAATGTCGGCTCCGTGGTGGGTGGAGGCGGGACGATCGACGTGGCCAGCATTGCCACCACCGCGTTGGACCGTGTGGGATCGTCTGCTCCGCCCGCAGCGGCGCCGTCAGGGACTGGCCCACTCCGCCACAAGGTCCTGCGTGGCGAGACCGCCTTCACCATAGCGCGAACCTACAATGTCTCGGCCAAGGCGCTGGCAGACTGGAACGGCCTCGGTCCTGATCTTGTAGTGCGTGAGGGGCAAACGCTACTGATCCCCACCGTCACCGCAGCCGCCCCAAACCCCGAGCCGGTGCCGAGCGCCCCCGGCAGCGGCAGCCCTACACCTGTACCGCCTTCGGCAAGCCAGCCCTTGCCTGACGAGAAGATCGAAGCCGCCGACGCTGTCCCCAAAGGGCAACCCGCCTCGCCCGATCTGGGCGAAAGCCGCACCGGGGCGTCGTCGTCTCGCCTAGGCAGGCCGGTCGAAGGAAACATCCTGCGCGGCTACTCCAAGGGCAAGAATGACGGCATCGACATCGCCGCCGCGCCGGGCGCCTCTGTCAGGTCTGCCGCCGATGGCACTGTGGCTGCCATCACCAAGGACACCCAGCAAGTGCCGATCGTGGTGATCCGCCACGCGGACAACCTGCTGACCGTCTATGCGGGTGTCGACAAGCTGGCGGTCAAGAAGGGTGACAAGGTCACCCGGGGACAGTCCATTGCCGTGATCAGGGCAGGCACCCCGTCCTTCCTGCATTTCGAGGTGCGGCGGGGCGTGGACAGCCTCGATCCGAGCGAGTTTCTCAAGTAACGCTGCAGCTTTGCAGCGGGCATCCCCGCAGGAAGAGATCCGCGAATGCTGCTCACTGCCCGAAAAGAAAGCAGGCGCCCCGGCCTAAGGCGGGGCGCCCCTTTCCCCGTATATCGTACAGTGTCAGAGCGCGACGCGACGCGCTTCCTTGCGCTGCGAGGACAATTCCTCGGCCACAAGAAACGCCAGTTCCAGCGACTGGCTGGCGTTCAGCCGCGGATCGCAGGCGGTATGATAGCGGTCGGACAGGTTCTCATCCGTCACGGCGCGCAAGCCACCGGTGCATTCGGTCACATCCTGCCCGGTCATCTCAAAATGCACGCCGCCCGGGATCGTGCTTTCCGCCTTGTGGATGGCAAAGAACTCCCGCACTTCGCGCAGAACGGATTCGAAGGGGCGGGTCTTGTAGCCGCTGCTCGCCTTGATCGTATTGCCGTGCATCGGATCGCAGGACCAAAGGACATTTGCCCCTTCTTCGCGCACGGTACGGATCAGACGGGGCAGATGTTCGCCCACCTTACCCGCACCAAAGCGCGCAATCAGCGTCAGCCTCCCGGGTTCGTTTTCCGGGTTCAGTCTGGCCATCAGCACCTTCAGGTCTTCGGCCGTTGTCGAAGGCCCGCACTTGAGCCCGATGGGATTGAGCACGCCCCGGGCAAATTCCACATGCGCACCGTCGGGCTGGCGCGTGCGGTCGCCGATCCAGATCATGTGGCCAGACCCGGCCACGTTCTGTCCGGTCAGGCTATCCACCCGGCACAGCGCCTCTTCATATTCCAGCAGCAGGGCCTCATGGCTGGTGTAGAAATCGACCCGGCTCAGCTCATGCGCGGTTTCGGCGTTTACACCGGCGGCATTCATGAAGTCGAGCGCATCCGAAATGCGGTTCGACAGCTCACGATACCGTTCGGCCTTGTCACTCTCGGCAAAGCCGAGCGTCCAGGAGTGCACGCGGTGAATGTCGGCAAAGCCGCCGGTTGAAAAGGCGCGCAGCAAGTTCAGGCTGGCGGCGGCTTGCGTGTAGGCCTGCAGCATCCGCGCGGGGTCCGGACGGCGCGATTCGACGGTTGCATCGAAGCCGTTGATGATGTCGCCGCGATAGCTCGGGTATTCCACGCCGCCGATCATTTCGGTTGGGGCGGACCGGGGCTTGGCGAACTGGCCCGCCATGCGACCCACCTTCACCACCGGCACCTTGGCGCCATAGGTCAACACCACCGCCATCTGCAGCATCACGCGAAAGGTGTCGCGGATATTGTCAGCCGAGAACTCGGCAAAGCTTTCGGCGCAGTCACCGCCCTGCAGCAGGAACGCACGCCCCTCTGCCGCCTGCGCCAGTGCCTTTTTCAGCCGCCTCGCCTCGCCTGCAAAGACCAGCGGAGGGTACTTGGCCAGCTGTGCCTCCACGCCTTTCAACGCAGTCGCATCCGGATAGTCCGGCATCTGAATCCGCGGCTTTGCGCGCCAATCCGATTTGGTCCATCCCTTGGTCATCTGGCGTCTCCGGTCAAAAGCGGTCTGGCGCGCCCTATACCGCTTGTGCCGCGCCTTGCAAAGGTCGTTTGGCCCATTTCCCCCCGTCCAGCCCTTGCGGAGGCCCGATTTTTCGGGTTCGATAGCTCGTGTACGACATGAACAGGTCGCAGAAATGCCTACCGCCCCCAAACGAGCCGTCAACACCGAAAAGGCCGAAGCGCCGAAGCGGTTCGTCTTCCTGCTGCTCGATCGCTTCACGATGCTGTCCTTTGCCAGCGCAATCGAGCCTTTGCGCATCGCCAACCGCGTCGCGGGCGAGCGGCTTTACGACTGGGCGCTGGCGGGCGAGAGCGGTCGCGACTCCGTCTGCTCGAACGGCGCGTCGTTCCGGCTCGACATGGGGCTGGAGGAGCTTTTTCGGGAAGATATCGTGCTCGTCTGCGGCGGGATCGATATCCAGCGGGCCACAACCCGCGGCATCATCGGCTGGCTCCGGCGCGAGGCGCGGCGGGGCGTTACGATCGGCGGCCTTTGCACCGGCGCCTACACCGTCGCCAAGGCCGGATTGCTGGACGGCAAGAAATCAACGATCCACTGGGAAAATCAGGACGGTTTCCTTGAGGAATTCGAGAATGTGGCGCTGACGAAGTCGATCTTCGTTATGGACGGCAATCGGTGGAGCACGGCAGGCGGTACGGCCTCGCTTGACCTCATGCTCAAGGTGATCGCCGCCGACCATGGCGAGGATCTGGCCAACACCGTGGCCGACCAGCTGATCTATTCCACCATCCGCACCGATCAGGACACGCAGCGCCTGTCGATCCCAACGCGCATCGGCGTGCGCCACCCCAAGTTGAGCCAGGTCATCCAGAAAATGGAAGGCAACATCGAGGACCCGATGAGCCCCGCCGACCTCGCCGACGAGGTGGGCATGTCCACGCGCCAGCTGGAACGGCTGTTCCGCCGCTACCTCAACCGCTCGCCAAAGCGCTATTATATGGAGCTGCGCTTGCAAAAGGCCCGCAACCTGCTGATGCAGACCGATATGAGCGTGATCAATGTGGCACTGGCCTGCGGTTTTGCGAGCCCGTCGCATTTCTCGAAATGCTATCGGTCGCATTACAACACCACCCCTTACCGCGAGCGCGGGACCCAAGGCGCAACCGGCATCGCAGGACCCGGGATGCCGCGCCTGTCGATCTGAGCAGCGTTACCTTCCCGAGCGGGCCTTACGGCCCCGACAGCCAGGCCTGAACCGACGGCAGCTGAGGGCGGAGGTAGGCAATCATCCGTCCCGGGGCGGCGGCCTCTGCCCCGACGGCCCAAGGCGCTACGCCATGCAGCGTCATGCGGTGCAGAAGGGTCGCGCCTCCAGGCTCTACCGGAAGTTCCAGCCGGGGGCAGCTGGCAAAGACCGTGCGCCGGGCCTCGGCATAGGCCTCGGTCACATCCACCTCTGCCCAGATCTCCGGCGGGTGGGGCGCAAAGGCCCGGGCCAATTGCGCGGCCAGGATGCGATGGCTCCCTTCCCAGACCACTAGCGGTGCTGCGCCTGCATCAGCCCGGTTCAGCGCAAGGCCGAGGATCCAGGCATGTGGCTCCTGCAGCATCCGCCGCCGTTCGGGACCGACGGGCAAAAGCCCGTCCAGATGTGCTGCATCCCGTGAGCGGCGAAAGCGGATCGCAGCTTCAGTTTCATCCGGATCAACCCCGGGATAGCCCGGGCGGATGACCGAAACCTGCGCCCTGTGCAGCGCACAAGGCTGCAGCGGCAGCACGTCCCAGGGAAAATCTACCGCCCCGATGCGCCCCGCCGGATCGTTCGGCAGGGCATCCAGCCCCACGAACCATGTCCCGCCATGCCGCCACGGCTCAGCACTCGTGACCACAGCAGCCTCGGCCAGCGGCAGGGCCGCAGCGGCCCAGTCGCGCAAGCCCGCCGCAGGGGCGATCCGCATCCAGCCCCGGGCCGCCGGATCGCCCTTCATGCGGCGGCCTGTCCGATTTCGGCCAGGGCTGCGTCCAGAAGGCCAAGCCCCGCCCCGGGGCGCGAGGCCCCTTCCGACAGCACCCGGCGCCAGTTGCGCGCCCCGGGTTGCCCGGCAAAGAGGCCCAGCATGTGCCGCGTGATCTGATGGAGCCGCCCGCCCCCGGCCAAATGCGCCGCGATATAGGGGTGCATCGCTTCTACCGCCTTGCGCGCATCCGGGGCGTGCCCTTCTCCCCACAACGCATCCGCCCCGATCAGCACGGCCCCCGGATCGTGATAGGCGGCTCGCCCGATCATCACCCCGTCCATACCTGCCTCCAGCATCACCCGCGCCTGTCCGAGCGTGGCAATTCCGCCATTCAGGCTGAGCGTCAGTTCAGGAAAGGCTGCTTTCATCCGCAGCACCAGCGGATAGTCAAGCGGCGGGATCTCGCGGTTTTCCTTTGGCGACAATCCCTTGAGCCATGCCTTGCGGGCATGCACAATCACATGCCGCACGCCCGCACGGGCCACATGGTCCAGAAAATCCGGCAGCACATGCTCGGGGTCCTGATCGTCCACCCCGATGCGGCATTTCACCGTCACCGGCACCGGGCTTTCGGCAATCATCGCCGCCAGACAGTCGGCAACCAGCCCCGGGCGTTCCATCAACACCGCACCGAAACACCCTGATTGGACCCGGTCAGACGGACAACCCACATTCAGGTTGATCTCGTCATAGCGCCAGTTCCGTGCGATGCGCACGGCGGCTGAAAGTTCCGCCGGGTCCGATCCCCCCAGTTGCAGCGCCACCGGATGCTCCGCCACGTCGTAGTCCAAAAGCCGCGCACGCGGCCCGTGGATGATGGCAGCAGAGGTCACCATCTCGGTGTAGAGCATTGCCCGCCGCGTCATCAGACGGTGGAAAAACCGGCAGTGTCGGTCGGTCCAGTCCATCATGGGTGCGACTGACAGCCTATGGTTATCGTATCTGTTTGATTCTAAATGTTTTTCCCTAGCTTCATCAGACATGCACATTTACTCTTGCTTGGCCCATTTCGGCCTGTTTCCACCTTTTCCGAACACTATTTGAATTGGAGTCACCCGAGTTTGAAGGTATCGCAGACGGCAACGATAGTTGGACGGCCCGGAAAAGACGAATTTAGCGCGTATGTAGCCCAGATCTGTCACAGGGGCCACGGCTTCCAAGAATTACTGGCCTTCAGCATGGAGAAGATTGCGAAAACATGGGTCAAGCTATCAAGTGGAATCGCCTGACCCATGCGGTGCGATCGTCGCAGCCATGTCGCGCAAGAAACCACCGATATTTCCCAACAACTCGGATGCTGTAAGCCGCCGCTTTACTGAACCTACAATTTACTTGAAATCGATGACTTGCACTTCCACGGGCTGCGCATGAAGAACCTTCACGCCTTGCGAAGCATCGGTACACGGCTCCGCAGCTTGCCGCCATGAGCGGGCGTGGAAGCTGCAAGCCCTTGGAACGCTGGAAACGTTCGTTAGAACGGTGGTCGGGTCGCCGCTTGCAAACGGATTATAGCGGTAGCAGAAAAGGTGCATCGCCGCTGACGCAAGGGTGATGACACCTTGCCGAATTGCACCGCCCTTGAAATTGGCTTGCGGCTTATGTCGAAAGCAACAAATACAGGATCCATCAGGTCCTGACGTCTGTCTTCTACTTTCTGTGGTGCAGTTTGGGTCTTCTGGACTGATGCATGATTGGCGGCGATGGCGGCTTTTCTCCCTTGCGGATCGGCGTCTCTTACCGGGCTGCCGAACGGAGTTTGTAGCGGCCTGCCGCCTGACTGGGGCGATGCGGGACGAATCGCGTTGATCCACGCAGCGGCAAGGAAACCGGCTGCCCTGAGCCGATGCAGCAAGTGCCCGACAATGCGCGATGTACGTTTGGGCCCCGCCCCGCCGACCGGACGTTGCGAATCTTGTCGGACGCCAGACCCTGTCGCACGAACAGAACGCGTTTAATCCATGCTCCCGATCCCACAAGCTTCGCGTGCCCGCTCTTGCGCTGAGGCTTCGTGCAGCCCGCCGGTCTCCCGCTTTGGCGTCACCCGGTCGTTGACGAATTTTGTCGAAACGCTGGAAATGCCGCGAAGGTTCGCTGTGGCCCGGGCTTTCTCCGACAAAAGCGACAGCCCGCACCCGCACCCCAACTGAATTTTGGTTTGGGGCACTTCTGGCGATGCGGACGGCGCACTACACGATTGCTCAAGGCGTCAGAGGGCGGATTGTGCGCTTTTGAACTGCTTGCACGCGCTTTTCGCGAAAGCTGTCTGCGAGCACGGCGACAAAGATAATCAGTCCTTGTACCATCGGCTGAAGATAGAGGTTGACGCCAGAAAAGACGAGCCCGAGCTTGACCGTCTGGATCAGTGTGGCTCCAACGACGGCACCAAAGGCCGAACCGACACCGCCGAACAGGCTTGCCCCCCCCAAAACGGCGGCGGCGATCACATCAAATTCGCGACCCTCGCCGAAACCCGCGTCCAGCCGCCCGATCTGGGCTATGATGATGAAGCCTGAAAGCGCCGCACAGGCCGAACACAGGACATAAACCCGCGCCTCGATCCAACTTGTGCGCAAGCCTGCCTTGCGGGCAGCCTCGCGATCATTGCCCAACGCGTAGATCTGACGGCCGAAAGACGTATGTGCGAGAAGCACGTGGATCAGCACGGCAACACTGGCAAAGAACAGGATAGGCGTGGGGATGCCACCGAGGCCACCAAGGCCAAAGGCCCGCATATCGTCGGAAAAATCGAACTGCTGCGAGCTGGTCAGCCACGTGCCAAAGCCGCGGAACAAGAACAGGGTGGCCAGCGTGACGATGAAGGGAATGACTCGCAACCTGACGATGAAAAGGGCATTGATCGCCCCCATCACAACCCCGGCCACCAGCGCCACGAACAATCCAAACGGCACCCCCAGTCCCATCTCTTGCATCGCAATCCCGGCGATCAGCGGGGCGAGGTACATCACCGATCCGACCGAGAGGTCGATCCCCCCGGTCAACAGCACCAGCGTCATGCCCAAGGCGGCAATTCCGATGAAGGAGGATTGCTTGAGGATATTTGCTAGGCTTTCGGGCAGCAGAAACGCCGGCGCCTGCAGTCCGAAGTACAGCAGAACACAGGCAAAGATCAGGTAATTTGCATGCCGGATGGCCAGATCAGAGGCGCGGCCCAATGGCGATATCATGCGGCTACCTCGCGAAAGGCCAAAGACAAGATGCGGGTGCGGTCGAAATCAGCGCGCAAGGCCTCGCCCATGACCTCGCCCCGGTTCATCACCACGATACGGTCGGCCATACCCATCAGTTCGTCCAGTTCGGAAGAGATGAACAAGATGCCACCGCCTTGTGCTGCCAGCCGGTCAGCAAGGGCATAGATCTCGAACTTGGCCCCGACATCGACGCCGCGCGTGGGCTCGTCGAGAAGAAAGAGCTTTGGCGCCTCCATCTGCCATTTTCCGATGACTACCTTTTGCTGATTGCCGCCAGACAGCGCCTTGACCGGCTGCACCGAGATGTCGCCTGCCTTGATGCCCAGATCGCGTTTCGCAGCCTCGGTCTGGTCGCGAATCGCGGCCGTATCGACCAGTCGCGCCGGGGTACGGCCGAAGGACTCGAGAGCCACAAGCGCCAGATTGTCGGCGATTGCTGCATCCATCATCAGGCCCTCTTCGCGACGGTTCTCTGTAACGAAAGCCATGCCGGCACTGATGCGCCCACGCGGTCCGGGAGGCAAAGCCGCCCCGGCCAGCCGGATCTCGCCCGAAGCTACCGGGTCCAGACCGAACAGGGCCCGCGCAAGTTCCGACCGCCCTGCGCCCATCAGCCCGAACAGACCGACAATCTCGCCACGTGCCACTGTCAAAGAGACATCCTGCAATACGCCGGGCTGCGTCAGCCCATGCGCCTCAAGCACCACCTCGGACGTCGGTGCCGCGCTGCGCGGAGGATAGAGGCCGGCCAGATCACGCCCGATCATCGAACGGATCATGTGCGGCACGTCAAAATCAGCGGCGGCACCTTCGTCCACCTTCACGCCGTCGCGCAGAACCACGATGTCGTCGCACAGACGCTTCACATCGCTCAGGATATGGCTGATGTAGATCACCGTACGGCCCTCGGCCCGCAACAGCGCGATGGTTTCAAACAGCCGTTCCGTTTCGCGTGGAGTCAGCGAGGTGGTGGGCTCGTCGAAAATGATCAGGCTCGCATCGTTGTGAATCGCCTTGGCGATCTCGACCAACTGCCGCTCGCCGGGTGACAGGCGGCCGACTGCGGTGCCCGGGTCCGCTTGCAGGGCCAGCCGGGCAAGGATCTGCGCCGTGCGATGTGCGATGGCCCCGCGCTGGATCAGGCCAAATCGTCGGGGAAAGGCGTCGATGAACAGGTTCTCAGCAATGCTCAAATTGGTGAACAGGTTCAATTCCTGATGGATGAATGCGATCCCTGCCCGCGTAGCATCTGCTGCGCTGGTGGGCTGATAGGGCTGGCCACGCCACCGCATTGCGCCCGCAGTAGGTGCCACCACACCGCCGATCATATTCATCAGGGTGGATTTTCCAGCGCCGTTCTGACCGATCAAGCCAAGCACGCTGCCCTCGCGCACCGCAAAGCTCAAATCAGACACAGCCGGTACGCCGAACCAGGACTTCGACAGGCCGTCAAGGGTCAGGATCGCAGTCATCTCGTCCTCTCACGCAAAAGTCGGGTCCGCACCACATCCAAAAGCGCAGCCGAAAGGATGACGCCACCCTTTACCATATCCACCTGAAAGCTCGACAGGTTCATCAGATTAAGCGTGTTCGACAGCAACACGAAGAACACGACACCGAAAAACGTCCACAAGATCTTGGCCTTGCCGCCGAACAGGCTGGTGCCGCCGATGACTGCCGCCCCGATCACATCCAGCAGGAAGGCCCCTTCGCCCAGCGTGGGGCGCCCGGCCTCCAAACGCGCGGAGTAAAGCACCGAAGCCAGTGCCGCACAAATTGCGGAGATGACGAAAACCAGCACGATCACACGGCGCACCGGCACACCCGAAATCTCGGCCGCCTTGCGGTTGATCCCGATGGCAAGGACCTGACGGCCGAATACGGTGCGGTTCAAAAGCACATGGGCCACCACCGCAACCGTCAAGGCGATGACCATGGGCCATGTCACTAACGAGTAGATCACCTTTCGGGCGATCTGACTTTCGTCCTTTGCCCCGAAATAGACTGAGACGATGTCGCCTTTTCCAAGTGCGATGAAAGACTCGGGCAATCGGGCAATGTTTTCCGATTGGGTGATCCAGATCGCAAAGGCGCTTATGGTGATCATGCTGACCAGCGTGACCATGAAAGCCGGCATGTTCAGCACGGCAATCGCGAGGCCATTCAAAAATCCGATCAACGTCGCGACGACCACCATGGCCAGGATCGCGAGGCCGACACCAGACGAAACACCTGCCAGCGGGCCGCCAGCCTCGGTTAACACGCTGCCCCAGATCGGTGCATTCGACAGCACGTCAGGGCTGACCGAAGTCGTGATCAGCATCGCACCCACGACCGAGGTGATTGCCACGGTCGCGCCCTGGCTGAGGTCGATCCCGGCAATGGCCAGAACGAAGGTTTGCCCGATCGCCACAATAAGCAGGGGCCACATGTTCGACAGGATGTTCACGATATTCGCCGGCGCAAGCAAGATCGGCAGGAAGGGGGCAAGGACGGCCACATAGGCCAGCGACATATAGAGTATGAAGTAATCCGACAGGAAAAGATCGACGAAGCGATCCGATGTCCGGCTGGGCTTTGTCACGCTGATATCCTGCATTCCGGGTCCGGTTCTGGAAAGATGACCCGACCGGAAGAACGCCGGTCGGGCCGATGGGTTTGCTTACTTGTCGAGGAACCCTTCACCCAGCAGCACACACCCCCACATATCCATCTCACGGGTGGCAAGGTTGGCTTGGGTCAGGGCAAAGCCCGGGTCCTGGATCACTTCGTTGGGTTGTGCGTTCTTGTCTTCGACTGCCTTGAGGATGGCGGTCAAAGCAGACTCGGCCTCGAAGTACAGATCCTGTACCCCGGTCGCCGAGACAAAGCCTTCCTTGATCAGCTTGCAGGCGGTGGCATCGCCATCAAGTCCAGCCAACGGGACATGCCCTTCTTCGCCCGACTTCTTCCACATGCCGCGCGGTTCCAGCACCGAACGGATGGTCGGGAACAGGAAGTCCGACGAGGTGAACATCACGTCGATCTTCGGGTTGGCCGTCACCGCTGCCTCAAGGTTTGCAAGCGCCGTTGCCGCATCCCACTCCGAGGCCACTTCGGTTACGGTGAAGCGATCCTTGTGTTTTTCGATCGCTGCGTAAAAGCCGTCCTTGCGGCCGACTGCGTTCGGGTCGCCAAGATCGCCCACAATGATCAGCGCGTTCAGTTTCGCATCTGCCGGGGCCATGGCAAGCGCTTCCTCGACCACATAATCCGTGGCGGCTTCGGCGATGGTGGCATTGTCGGCCACGACGATAATGCCCTTTGACAGATCCGACGGCGGTCGGTTGAAGACCGCGATGGGTGTATCGGCAGCCTGCGCCTCGTTGACCATCGTGACCGCACTTTCACCGTCCTGCGGGATGACGATGATGCCGTCTACACCCTGAGCTATGCAGTCCTTTACCTGTTCGAGCTGCTTGTTTGCGTCTTCGTTGGCGTTGCGCTCAATCACGGTATGACCCGCTTCGGTCAGTGTCGTGGTGATCGCCTTGTGCCCGGCAATCCAGAACTCGGTTTCAAGATCCTGGAAGGCAAAGCAGATGTTGGCCGCGCTGGCGCCGGTGGCATAGCCGCCGCATGTCAGTGCCAGAGCGGCAGCCACAGCAGTCTGTGTCGCAAGTTTCATGGAGTTCCTCCCTTGAGTTGACGTCGTTGGTCTGGAACGGCCCTGTTGCGCAGGGCTGTTCTTCGGCTCATTGGTCCTGTCAGGGACCTCTGATGGGATTGAGCGGGGCTGTATCTGCCGGTAGAAACGAAAGCTTGATATGAGATCATGCGGCGATTCCTCCGTTGGAGGCTGTTCCGCAGATTCCGTCGCGTACCATTGGAAACAAGGCTTCGGGGCCCATCTGTCCGCCCTTCAGAACAAGTTCCAATGCTGCACGACTTCGCGATGAAAAATGAGCATGCAGGAGCGGGACGGCAGGCGCGATTTCCGCCACGGCCGTGAGCGCAACGACACCAAGTGCCGTAGTGACCGCCCCAGAGGTGTCGCCCCCGGCCACGGCACAACGCTGCAGGCGTGCGTCCTTGCACAAGCGTATCAGAACGTTGCCAAGCATTACCTCGACGAATACGGGTTGATCCGTCTTCAGGGCCAGCGCCCGTGTTGCGGCGATCGCCGGGTCGTCGGGACCGCGGGCGCTGAACACGATCACGCTTTGTCCTCGTTGCAGCGCTTCCAGCGCCGATATCACAACGGATTCGGTCACTTGCGTGAGCCCGGCAGGGGTGGTTGCGCTGGCCACATCCAGTTTTAGGGAGGCGAAGCCCTGTGCTTCGGCCACTGCAATCTGGCGATCCGTTTGCGGCGAACAGGATCCGGATACGACGGCAATCGGGCCACGGGCCGCAGCGGCAGGCCGGGGCGCGGGAAGCGAATGCCCTGCTGCCATCCAAGTCGCAATCAGCGCGTCTTCAACCCCTTGCGATCCCAGCACGAAAAGCTGCCCGGCCTTCGCTTCGCCCCAGATCAGCCGCCCGGCTTCGCGCAAGCTGGCATCGTCCACAACATCCAGTGCCACGATTCGCGCGCCCCGCCGCCTTTCGCGCGCCAAAGCCTGAACTGCGGTACCTTCCTGCATGTCTGTCAGATCAATCAAACCGATGGAAAGGCTGGTTTGCTGCGCCAGATGCAGACGAACGTCGGCTTCATGCATCGGGGTCACCGGGTGATGTGCCATGGTCGGATGACGATCCAGTCGCGCAATGCCAGCGGCATGACGCGCGAACAGGTTGCCAAAAACCTGCCAGCGCCCGATCCGGGGAGCGGCCACCAGAAGGGGTGCCCAGTCCGCTATGCCAAGCTCTGCCGCCCTCCCAATCGAACCGGTATTCGGTGCGGAATCGAGCGTAGAGCACAGTTTGTAATGTATCACCGGCGCCCCCGTGGCGCGCAACGCGGCAAAGGCCTGCGGCAGATGTTGGTCCATCCACTCCGGTCCGCGCGTGCGGGCATCAGAGGCAATGCCGATTCCGCGACGCTTGCCAAAACGCGTCAGCAACGCCGCATCCGGCGGACCAAGAAACAACACCGAGGGAAAGCCCGAAAACTCCAGCACTTCCATCACTGCGGCGGCGCCGGTGAAATCGTCACCATACCAGGCGACAAGCGGTCCATCTGAGGGAAGGCTTTGGGTCACGTTGCCCCCCCGACAACCGCGCCAAGCGCCGCGTCGTCGCGCGCTGCCTGAGCCAAGGGAACCCCTGCCATTGCGGCATCCCATGCTGCGCGCAAGGCTGCCACGCCGCCTGCAGGCCCATGCGGATGCGCCATGATCCCGCCGCCCGCAGCAAAAATCAGATCCGGCGTGCCGAGGGCAACCCAGGTTTCGTGCACCTGCAGTGCCGACTGGCCCGAAGAAAATACCGGCATTGCAGCACATGGGCGGTCTGCCGACAGCGGTTCGGTCAATGACCGGGCGCTGGAAATCACGCTGGCATCTGGTTCGCAAAACTTGTTGCGAATGCCGTTCACATGCAGATGGTCGGCCCCCGCCAGACGCCAGACCTTGGACCATGCGGCAAAATCCCAGCCAAGCGACGGGTGCCGCGACAGATACCCCCAACCGTTTCGATGGGCATGGATCGGCAGCCGCGCGTGACGCCGCAAGGCCAGCATCCCGGTCACACCGATGGAATTGAGGCTGGCCATCACGCAGGTGCCGCCAAGGCTTTCCACCAGATCGTGGCGGGTGCGCATCTCATCCACTTCGCCGGTCAGGTTGAAAGCATACATGACCTTTCTTCCGGTCCGCTGGGCGTGATCGTTGATCACCGCCATCACGGCACGGGCGCGGTCGACAAAGGGGCAAGAGGGGCCATCGGCCTGCAATTCATCGTCCTTGATGAAGTCGATCCCCGCCGCGCAAAGCACTCGCACCAGATCTGCCGTCTCTTCTGCCGTGAAGCCAACCGAGGGCTTGACGATGGTGCCTACCAAGGGGCGACCCTCCACCCCGGACAATCTGCGCGTGCCCGCAACCCCAAATGCAGGTCCCGGGTTTGCCGCAACGAACGCCTCAGGGAGCCGCAAGTCCAGCAGGCGCAAACCGGAAAAGGCATTCAGCTCGAACAGGTTGCCGGCCACAGTCGCCATAAGGTTGGGCAGTGAGGGACCAAGATTTGCCACCGGCCAGGACACCGTGATCCGCGCCTGTTGGTGGGGCTGGTCAGCACGCCCCGCACCCGGAAGCGAGGGGCCTCTGACCATGCCCAACTGCGTGATCACCTCGACCCTTGCTGCGGCGCGAACCTTGAGTTCCGGCGTCTCGCCCGGCACTGGCACGAATGTCCCTGACGATTGCTCGCCCGCCAGTATCTCAGCCGCTTGCGCCAGTGGCCAGGCGGTTTCGATGAGGTAATCGGCCTCGATCCGCGCGTTCATGCGGCACCTCCCGAAAGATACGCCGCAAGATCGACGGTTGTGCCGGTATCGGCCGCATGAATCGCCGCGCGCGTCACCGCAAGCGTCTCAAGGTTGTGAACCCCGGATGGCTGTGGCGTAGCGCGTCCCGCCAGAACTTCGATTGCGTGGGTCTGAAACGCCAGAACCGAGTCCTGCACCAGATGCCAGGGCTTTTCGCCCCAAACTGGAACAGCGGGTTCAACATCATTAACGGTGGCTTGCCCGTCCCGGTGCAGGGTCATCCGGTAGCCTGCCGAAAGCTCCAGAGTGCCCATCGTGCCTTCCAACACGGCAACAGTCTGGGGAAAGGGATCGGGCGAATAGGTGCTGTGAAAACTGCATTCCACGCTGCAGACTGAACCCGAGTGATGTCGCAACAGCGCGGTAAAGGCATCTTGCCCTGTTACGCGCGGGTTCAGGCGTTGGGTCTGGCAAGCAACCGAAGTCACGTCGCCCAAAAAGAACCGCGCAAGGTCGAAGAGATGCAGCCCGACATCGGTCAGCGCCAGGTTGCGGACCTCCGCAAGGTAAGGCTGATTGGCGTAAACATCGAAGCCGTGCCGGAAAGACAGCCGCAGGAATTGCGGTGCGCCGATCTGGCCAGCCTCCAGCGCCGCACGAAGCGCGCGGAACGGTGCTTGCCAGCGGAAATTCTCGTGTACAAGAAACGGGATACCGGCCCGGTCACAGGCCGCGACCATCGCGAAGGCGTCTGCCAGCGTCTCCGCCAGAGGCTTCTGGCAGATCAACAGACCGCTGCGGGGGGCGGCAAGTTCGACCAGCGAACGATGCGCGGTGACCGTGGTGGCGATGTCGACAAAATCGGGCCGGAGGCTGTCCAGCATCGCAGCGGCATCGGTAAAGGCCTCTGCGCGGAAGTCATCAGAGAATACGGCCGCCTTGGCGGGGTCCAGATCACAGACACCGACAATCGTCGCCCCCGGGATATCGGCCCAGGCATTCATGTGATTGCGCGCGAAAAAGCCGCAGCCGATCAGAACACCGCGCGCCGTCAAGCCGCAGCCCCCCACAAGAGCACGTCGGCCGGGGCCAAATGGCTGCCCGCCCCTGTGGGCAGAGGCCCGGCAGCAGTCAGACGCGGGCCTGCCATCTTACTCGGCTTTGCTTTATCCGACAGATTGGCAATGTCATATGCGCCGGACGTCGCCTTGAAAGACCGGCTGAAACTGCGTCCGCCTTTGGTATCCCAGGTCGTGCGCACAGAAATAGTTCTGCGTGACGCATCGCGGACGGGATAGCAGATCGCCCGCAGGACCTCGGTCTTTCCCAGGCTAAGCTGGCGCAGGTCATCACTGGTAAGCAGGGCCGACCGCGGCCCGTCGCTCAGGTAGCTCTGGGACTGAGTCAATTGCATTCTTCCGGTACCTCCTTAGCCTTCCTTTGGAATACTCATCATACCAGTTGGTGTGGCGAAACAGTTCTTCCCGCACTCAACTACTCCTACTTGCGACTTATCTTTCTGTAGAGATCATTGGCACGATTGAGATGGTCCGCCATCATCGCCTCGGCCTGATCCGGACTTCGCTTTTGTATCGCGGCGATGACATTTCGATGCTCAGCCAAGGTAAGTTGTTCGGCACCCGGAACCGATACCAAATCAACATGAAAATCGTTCAGCCAATGGAATAACGCATCGGAAAGCGCCGCCCAGATCGGGTTGCCGCTGATCGTGGCAATGTCCCGATGAAACTGGCCGTCCAGAATGCGAAAGCGCACAAGATCGCCAACTGCCGCAGCCTGGTCCCGCAATGTCGCTTCCAGCCGACGGATGTCACTGTCGGACACCCGCCGGGCCGCGACCCGTACCATTTCCAACTCGAAGGCCAGCCGCGTTTCTTTAAGATGTTCCAGTGTTGCCGGCGAATGCAGCAGCAGGTGCTTCATCGACTGCGACACCTGATCTACCATCCGCCCGACCGACGGCTCTGCTACCCGCGCCCTCTCTCCATGCCGGATTTCGATCAATCCGGTCCGCTCCAGTGCCTGCATCGCCTCACGGATTGCGGGCCGCCCGACTGCCATCTGCTCCATCAACTCGCGCTCAGAGGGAAGCACATCCCCCGGCCTGGTTTCCCCGCTCTCGATCATGGACAACAATCGCTCTCGGACATCGTCCGAAAGCTTTCTTTTCTGGATCGGAGGACCGGAGGGAAGCATCGGCGTCGCCCGCTACGTCTTGCCATGGACGATCAGGTTGGCAGCTTGGCGGACCACAGTGGGACTAAGCGCCTCACGCCAATTTTCCTTCATGATCCGTGACTTGCCGAACTCCAACAAGCGAAGCGCCGCGTCAGACGGCACCTTCGGGGAATAGCCGAACCACATCGCAATCTCGACATTCAGGTGACCGATGAGGAAGTCTTTCGCCGCGTCCCGGTCGATCCCGTACTTCGTCGCACATTCATCAACGGCTTCGGTCATGACGTCGATCATGCACATTGCCAGCATTTCAGACAAACCCGGCTCCAGGATCGCCAACTGTTCAACCGAAACTCGATGGGTGCGGGTGACCGGCGACCACATTGCCTCACAAATCTCGACCCCAACCGCATAGTGCTCTTCGGGGCCCTGCATCAAGGCGCAAACAATGGCCTGGCGCGCCACGCCGCCATGATAGTCGCGCCGCGCGTCCCATTCGGTCTCGTCATTGTAAAGCGGCGGGTGGCACGGGTGACCGACGAAGTACGTCAGATCCGGGCGATCCTTCGGCAAGGCATCGGCATAGGGTGCGGCGGCATCAAGGATCAGCAGCATCGTTCCCGGCGCCATTTGTGGTGCGATGCTGCCCGCAACCTTGCCGATGATGTTGTCTGGCAGCGCAAGAACCACGACCTCAGCCCCCAACAGCCCTTCCGCTTCGCCGACAGCGGAAATACCTGCCTCGGCCAGCCGCGCCCGACCGACCTCGCCGGATTCGATGGCGCGCAGGTCATATCCGGCGGCCGTCAGCTTTTTCGTCACGCGAAGGCCCATCTTGCCCCCGGCACCGAACATTGCCACCGATCGTGCCATCGTATTTTCCCTTCGAGCAATTGGTTGCACCCAACTCATATGATGAGTATAACTGTCTTGCAAGTGTTCGATGTTGGTTTCTGCTGTTCTGGCTTATGAGCCAGAGCGGCGTCCTGCGCCGACGGAGGGGAAGTTGATTTCTTTTTCGACCGTCCTGCTGGACGGTATGAACCTCGAAGCGGGTCTGCGCATCTTGGCCGCCGCAGGCGCGCGTTCAGTGGAACCTGCCTTCATTGAAGGCTACATGCCATTCGACGAAACAGTCTTTGTCGAGGCGCAGGGGCGCGCCCTTGCATCAATGATCGCCGACTGCGGCCTGTCGTTGCACGCGGTTTCGGCGCATACAGATCTTGGACAGGATGGCAGCGCCGATCGGCTGCTTCACAGGCTTGACTTTGCGCAGGGCCTTGGGGCGAGAATTCTGATCAGCAACGCCACGACAGGATCGCAGCGCGCCAGGCTGGACAAGACACTTTCGAAATGTCTGCCAGCGTTTCAGACTGCGGGCGTGGTTCTGGCGCTGGAGAATCCGGGGCACGGGCACGACGCCCTGATCTGCGATGGAGTGTCTGGCGCGGCGCTTCTTGCACAGTTTGAGCACGGCTCACTTAGGCTCAACTACGATATCTGCAATGCCCACACTTATGGCGCGCGCCAACGGGGCCTTGCGGATGATCTGCGCGCTGCCTTGCCATGGGTTGCACATCTTCACCTGAAGGACGTGCAGGAGCATCAGGGTAGCTGGACATTTTGCACGATCGGCGCAGGACAGGTCGGCTATGAGGTGCACTTAGTGCGCCTTTTTCCACCCGGCATTCCTTTGGGGATCGAAGTCCCTTTGCGCTTGCATCGGCCTGGGCGGGGCGATCCGGTCCGCAGGCCAGAACCAGTCCTTCCCGAAGCAGTTCTAACGACCGTGGTTCAAAGCCTTGAAAAGCTGAAAACACTCGGCCTGAAATGAAGCTGTGACACTCCATCGCTGCATCATGCAGGACTTCGCCTAGGGAACAGGCCAAGCGAAGGATCTCATCTGCGCAGACGGCCGACAGGCAAGGCTGGTACGATGCGGAATTGTATTTCGGTGGTTTGGCGGTGGGGTGCATGTGGCAGCAGTGCGTCCGACCGCAGACCGTCAGGCAACGCACCCGATTGCCGGGAAAACGATCCCCTTGATCGCATTCATGCCGTCCCGTCCGTGAAGCGGGCTTCGTTGCCCTCCGCCGCCAAGAGGT
>Ga0105047_10002764_pt1 | contig 31097 bp, 29 predicted proteins | sample MAT04_FD_78384 | JGI IMG/M metagenome (GOLD analysis project Ga0105047, IMG submission 78384) | Freshwater microbial communities from Lake Fryxell liftoff mats and glacier meltwater in Antarctica - MAT-04 (megahit assembly) | ecosystem: Environmental > Aquatic > Freshwater > Ice > Liftoff... | reverse complement strand
TTGGGACATTCGGGCAACGGAACATCGTCGGGCGACAACCGCTGCAACACCCGAGCCACCGAACTCACGAGCGCGTCGAGCTCGGCAACATCAATCCGCTCATCGATCCGTTCATCGTCAGCAGTGCTCGTGGTCGAACTGGTGTTCGTCATGGCCCCAGCCTATGGGCGACCCCTAACGCTCAAGCCCCAAATCCAGGGGGTCTGGGCAACACTGCCCAGGAGAAACCTTGACTGTCGTCATCCACTCGTGACTGTCGTCATCCACTCGCACTGTCGGAGGGCTGAGGCGCTGTGCTGAGATGGCGCGGTGAACCTCAATGATGTGGCTGTGCTGCTGGTTGTCGGCTACTTCGCCGTGACCGGCCTGACGTTCCTGATCCGACCCGACGCGGTGGCGTTCTACGACGTCGCAGCAAAGGGCGCCGCGGGCCGCACCGAGATCAGGTGCTACTACGGCGCCTTGGCGCTCGGGCTGGGGGCGTTCGTGGGGTACCTGGGGGTCAATGATCTGGGCCGCGAAGCACTCGTCGGTGTCCTGATGATCGCCAGCTCCATCCTTGCGGTCCGGGTGGTGGGAGCGTTCGTCGACCGGGGGTGGTCGGAGCGTTACACCCGCACGGCGGTGCCGACCGAGATCGGGTTCGTCATCGCCCTCGGCGTCGTAGTGGCCGTCGGCGCCTGAGCACTGGCGTTCAGCCCCGGGGGTGACGTCGTTGCGGTTGGGGGTCTGGCGAAGTCGCTCGCACTCGACGGGCTCGACCTCGTCGTACGCGCGATCGGCAGTGGCGTCATCGTGGCGATCGGTGGTTTGGCGGCCGGCTCTGGCCGCGTTTCGGGCACGCGACATCCTCTGACCGGCGCTCGTCGGGCGCGGGCCTCGTCGGGCGCGGGCCTCGCCGGGGAAAGGGGAGGCGGGAACTTTTCCGGTCATTCGATCGACTGAGGGTTCATGCGGATTCGAATGATCAGAAGCCGACTGCTGTCAGCGGTGGCCGTCGCGGCCATCGGGGTCGGTGTTCTCAGCGAGGGGGCATCCGCCCACGGCGGCGCCATCGCTATCGAGGTGTCTGGTTCCGCGAGCGGCCCAACGGTGACCTACAACGTGCACCTGATATGGGAAGACGGTCACGACGTGATCGGCCAGGGAGTGGTGATCACCGCGACGGGTCCGGGTGGAACGAAGTCCGCCACGCTGCCGGCCACCAACTCGGGTGGTCGTACGTCGGGGTCGATCACCCTCGGTGATGGCACATGGGCCGTGCGGTTCGACACCGACGGAGGCACCCGAACCATCAGCGAGAAGATCGGTGCGGACCCCGTGACCGCGCCGCCCGCTACGCCGGCGCCGCCCGTAGCTCCCGCTCCTACGCCGGCCCCCACCGCGGCGCCCGTGCCGGCACTTGCGGCACCGCCGACCACGAAACGTCTCGGGGCGGCGACCGCAACGACCCGGCCCGGAGCCACGACGCCCACGACGATTGCTGCTCCGTCCGACACCACCCCGACGACGCTGGCCGCAGCCGCCGACACCACCGCGCCGCCGGAGTCCGCTGCCACGCTGGAGTCCACCACGACGACCCCGGCGGCATTGAGCACCACCTCCTCCACGACGACCAGCACGGTCGAGATCACCGAGATCGCCTTGACATCGGGAGAGGGTGACGACGCCGGCGGTGGGTCACGTGGGTGGATCGTTGGCCTGGCAATCGCCGTGCCGATCGCGGCCGGCGTGGGGGTCGCGCTGCGGCGCCGCCAGTCCGCCTCCGCCACTTCTTGAACCGCCGCCACTTCTTGAACCGCTGCGGAACTATCTGGACGGTTCTGACGACTCTGTCCTCGACGAACTTCGACCGCTCCCCGTTGCTTCGTTCCTCCCCGTCATCTGACTGCTCGAAAGGCAATTCATGATCCGCAAGCGTTCTCTTCTCATCGGCGCCTCCGCACTCGCAGCGGTGGTCGTGTCCGCGGTGCCGGCCTCGGCCCACGTCAGCCCCACCACCTACGGCACCACCTACACGGCCGGCGTCACGAACGTCTTTGCTCTCCGCGTGCCTCACGCCTGTGCCGACCCCGACGCCGTCAACTCCCCGGGTGGCACGTCGCTCACCTCCAAGATCGTCGTCGACATACCCGCCGCGGTGGTGTCGGTGAAGCCCCAGTTCATTGCGGGCTGGACCCTGTCAACGGTGAAGGGGCCCACCGGTGCGGTCACCCAGATCACCTGGCAGGCGAGCTCGGCCGCATTCGCCCTTCCCGATACGTCGTACATGGACTTCGGTATCCGGGCGAAGCTCAATGGTGCCGCCGGCGACAAGATCGGTCTCCCGACGCTGCAGTATTGCGACTTCCATGAGAACGGCACGGCCGCCACCGGGCTCGTCGACGAATGGACCGGCGCAGACACGCCGACGATCACCCTCGTTGGTGCCGACAACGCGGTCAACAACGCGGCGCAGGTTGCCGAGGTGAAGTCGAAGGCCTTCAGTGTGGACGGCATCGCCGCCCAGGTCGCCGCAGCCGCCAGCAAGTCCTCCCTCGACTCCACCACCAGCCAGGTCAACTTCCTGATCGCCGTGGTCAACGCGTTGGCGACACGGCCCCGTGGCGAGGTCGGGGCCTCGCGTTCGGGTGGCAAGCTCAACGTGAACGCTGATCTGTCCGCCGTGCACAAGGGTCGGTCGGTCGACGTTGTGGTCAATGGCCTCCGTCTCGGTAGCAAGAAGCTCAACACCGCCGGCGATCTGTCCACGTCGTTCAAGGCCACGCCGAGCGCCAACGCTCGGGTGGACATCGTCCTCGACGGAAACGTTGTCGCCTCGACCACCGTCTGACGGATCTGACAGCTTTGGCCGCCGGTCCTGGCGGCCGAAGCTGTCAGCCGCGCAGTGCCGGCAGCACGTAGCGGGCCACCAGTTCGCACTCTTCGCGGTGGGGGTACCCCGACAGGATGAACGAGCTGATGCCGAGCGCCTCGTAGTCGCGGAGCTTGGCGACGACCTGGTCGGGGTCGCCGACGATGGCGGCACCGCACCCGCTGCGGGCTCGGCCGATGCCGGTCCAGAGGTTGGCCTCGGCGAAGCCGTCGGTATCGGCCCGATCCCGCAGGTCGGTCTGGCGGGCCACGCCAACCGACGACGTGTCGAGTGACTGCCGCCGGATGGCTTCGCCCGCTTCGGGTTCGAGTCGCGACACCAACTCGAACGCGGCGGCCCGCGCTGCGGACTCGGTCTCGCGGACGACCACGTGCACGCGGTACCCGTATCGCAGCGCCCGGCCATGCGCGGCGGCGCGCGATGTCATGTCGGCGATCGTCGTCTTCAGTTCACCGATCGTGTCGGGCCACATGAGGAACACGTCGGCGTGTTCGGCGGCGGCAGCGCGTGCCGGTTCGGACATGCCGCCGAAGTAGAAGGGGGGCGCTTCGCCGCCCCGGGCCTCGGCGGCGTCACGGGCAACCCGGGGTGGATCGAGCACCAGGTCGTAGTGCTCACCGTGGTGCTCGACGGGTTCACCGCGAAGCATGGTGCGCAGGATGGACATGACCTCTCGGCTGCGTGCGTAGCGAGGTGCGCTGGCGATCGGGGCTCCGGGCAGGTCGGAGGAGATGATGTTGATCGTCAGTCGCCCGTCGAGCATCCGGTCGAGGGTGGCGAGCTGGCGTGCCAGTTGGGGCGGCCAGAGCTCGCCGCACCGTACGGCGACCAACATCCGGATGCGATCCGTCATGGGGGCGACGCCGCCGGCGAACGCGACGGAGTCGATGCCGAGGTCGTAGCCCGACGGCAACAAGATGTTGTCGAACCCGCAGCGCTCTGCGGTCGTGACGATGTCGGCGCAGTGCCCGAACGACGATTGCAGCGTCGGATCCTTCACCCCGAGCCAGCGGTAGTCGTCATCGCACAATGCGGAGAACCAGGCGACCTCGCTCGACGGGCCGGGCAGTGGCTCGGTCACGGCAGCTCCTCGCCGCGTCCAGCGGTCAGGATTTCGTACCACTCGTGGCGTTCGAGGTGGACGTCTCGGGCGCGAGCCGACGAACCGATGCGCTCGGGCTGTTGGGACCCGACGATCGGGATGGCGCCGGACGGATGGTGCGCGATCCAGGCGAGGAGCACGGCCGTGCGATCGACGCCCTGCTCGGCGGCGATCCGATCGGCGACGACCGCAACCCGCGCCGCGTCGGGCGCCAGCGACGCGATCTCACCGGCGAGTCGCCCTCCGGCGAGCGGGCTCCACACCAACGGCGTACACCCCAACTCGCCGCACAGGTCGAGGGTGCCGTCGGTCAACGGCGCCTGGCGAAGCGGGTGCCACTCCGGTTGCGTCGTGACGATCGGTGATCGGAGGTGCGCCGCAAGCGCCCGATGTTGGGCGACGGTGAAGTTCGATACACCGACGGCGCGGACCTTGCCGGCGTCGACCAACGCGTCGAGGGCGCCAGCGACCTCGGCCGGCGACGTGAGGTGGTCGGGCCGATGGATCTGATACAGATCGACGTGGTCGACGCCCAGTCGTCGCAACGAAGCGTCGCAGGCCTCGGCGAGATAGCGGCCGGACTGGTCGTAGGGGACTCCGGGCCGGATGCCACCTTTGGTGGCGAGCACCATGCGGTCCCGCCAGCCGGGCGTCGCGTCGAGCACCTGTCCGAGCAACAGCTCGGCATCACCGAACCCGTCGACGCCGGGACCGCCACCGAAGCCATAGATGTCGGCGGTGTCGATGAGGGTCAGGCCGGCATCGAGCGCGGCACCGATCTTGTTGGTCGCTGTGGCCACGTCGGTGCCGGCGAGCCGCCAGCATCCGTACGCGATGGATCCGACCTCGATGTCGCTCGTTCCGAGCGTTCTGGTCGTCGGGATCGGGGGCAGGTCCGGCACAGACGGTACGGTACCGGACATGACCCGAACTGCCGGCGCCGATCCCGTTCGCTACGGGGTGATCGGCACGGGGATGATGGGGTGCGAACACATCCTGAATCTCAACCAGATCGACGACGCGGTGGTCGTCGCCGTGAGTGACCCCCATCGCCCCTCGCTCGACATGGCGCTTGCCTGCATCGCCGACGGATCGACAGGGGAGCAGCGCTTCGGTCAGCCAGCCGACGGGGTCGGGGTGTACGAGAATCACTCCGACCTGTTGGCGCGCGACGACCTCGATGCCGTCGTGATCGCCTCACCGAACTACACCCACGTCGATGTCCTGGCCGATGCGTTGGCCGGCGACGTACACGTCATGGTGGAGAAGCCACTCTGCACCACCGTGCAGGACGCGCTGCGGGTGAGGGCCCTCGCCGAAGGTCGAACCGCGGGTGGCGTCCCCCTCATGTGCTGGGTCGCGTTGGAGTACCGGTACATGCCGACACCGGCGGTGCTCTTGGACCTGGTGCGGTCGAACCTGTTGGGGGCCACCCGCATGGTGTCGATCCGTGAGCATCGCTTCCCGTTCCTCACCAAGGTCGGTGACTGGAACCGGTTCAACGCCAACACCGGCGGGACGCTCGTCGAGAAGTGCTGCCACTTCTTCGATCTGATGCACCAACTCGCCGGCGACCGGCCCACCCGGGTCATGGCGTCCGGTGGCCAGGACGTGAACCACCTCGACGAGATGATCGAGCGACCCGACGGCTCATCGGCCCGCCCGGACATCTTGGACAACGCCCTGGTGATCGTGGAGTTCGCCAACGGGGTGCGGGGCGCCCTCGACCTGTGCATGTTCGCCGAGGGTGGCCGCTACGAACAGGAGCTCAGCGTCGTCGGCGATCGCGGCAAGCTCGAGACAACCGTTCCGGGCGATACCGTTTGGCACGGCGCTCGCCCCGAGTTCGGGTCCTCACCGGCCGGCCCGGTGGCGATCCCGGCGCCACTGGCCGACGAGGTGCGCTACTCGGGCTTCCATCACGGCTCCAGCTACCGGGAGCACCTTCGCTTCATCGAGCAGATACGCGCCGGCGGCGACGCTCTCGTGACGGTCGACGACGGGCTGTGGTCGGTGGCGATGGGCGCGGCGGCGCATCGCTCGATCGAGCAGGGACGGCCCGTCGAGCTCGCCGAATGGGACCTCGAGCAGTGATGCCCCTCACGAAGTGATACCCGTCGGGCGCCTTCAGTCGGGCGTCACCAGCCGACCACCGGTGGCTCCCCGAAGAGGTCGGCTCGTTGGGCCGCCAGCCACTCGCAATCGCTCTGGTCGCTGACCTTCTCGAGCACGATGGGGCTCTTGGAGAGGTCGGGAACCTGCACCCACGGAGCATCGGTGACGAACATCGGGTCGCTGGCGCCAACGATGAGCTGCTCGGACTTGTCGGTCACGGTGCCGACCAACTGCCCGGCCTCCTCGGTGACGTCATAGGCGAACCGTTCGCGGCGGGCGATGTACAACTCGCCCTGCAGGGCGTCGCTCACCTTGATGCTCACGGTGATTCCCGGCTTTCCGTCATTGTCGTCGTCGGTGATGCGGGGATCGTTGGGGTCGGTGGGCAGAACGTCGTGCGCCGGGTCTTCCAGGCGGATGCCGATACCGGTGGGCGTTTCGGGTCGCTGCAGGCGCGTCCTGCCGTCTTGCTCGGTCAGCGTCACGGCGACGCTCGGTGGCTTGATGGCCGACGTGGCGGCGTCGGAAATCGTTGTCTCGATCGGCTGATCACTGCGGTGCTCCGCGTGACAGAACGACTCCTGGGCCATCAACACGCCGTTGTCGACCTGTAGGTCGGTGAACCCGTAGCTGATGATGAGCGTCTTCATATCGGCGCTCTCGTAGGCGACGACGTCGTAGTGCGCGTACCGCCCAGCGAGTCGTTCGGCCGTGGCCGTCGCGCCCGCCGCCGTGGCCGTGGCCGTCGTCGTCTCGGCCGCACCCGCAGTCTCGAGCTCGCCCGTGCTACGGGTCGCTTCGCTGGTGGAACAGCCCGCTACCACCAGGCTCAACGCCAGGATCGCCATCCCCGCCGCCTCGTGTCTGCGGCCCGTCATGTCGAGGCCTTCGGCCGCGCCGTGCCGTCGGGAAACCAGTTGGCGTGAAACCCGAAGGGCATCCGCTGGGGCAGGCGGATGGTCGCGAGCGGTCCGCTCGCGACGTCGCGGGCGTCGAGCACCACGATGTCGGTTGAATCGGTGGCGTCGTCGTAGACGGCGTTCAGGAGCCAACCGTCATCCTCGGCCGTGCCGAGGGGGTCGGGAGCGAACACGGATTCGCCGACGTGGGTCGTCGGGCCGGCGAACCACTCGGTGCGTTCCCCGGTTGTGTCGTCGTACTTCACGATGGTGTCGAAATCGCCGATCGGCCGGCCGGGGCTCGTGAACGCCGACATATAGAGGTACTGGGAGCGCACACCGCAGAAGCTGTCGTTGATGCGATTGAAGTCGCCGCCCAGGTCGTCGAACTGCTCCCACCCGGCGGTCCCGGTGTGGAGGTCGACCCAGTAGCGGGTGGGATGCCCCGGCGTGGCGCTTGCCGATGACTGGTCGAGCGGTGTTGCGGGATCGATGCCGAAGTCGGGCGCCGCAAAGCGAGACCCCGAGAAGTTGATGCGGTTGCCCTCCTCCCATCCGTTCCAGAAATGCTGCACGTGGCCCGGTTCGATCTCGTACCACGTGAGGTCGGCAGCGGTACCGAGTCGCGGCATGACCCCGATGCGCGTGCCGTTCTCGGGTCGCCACTGCACCATGGGTCCGTGACCCAGCGCCTCGAGGTCGAACACGATGGGCGAGTCGAGGAAGACTGCGTACTGCTCGGTGATGATGAAGTCGTGCATCATCACCGGCGCCGGGATGTCGATGTCGACGTGGTGGACGATTGCTCCCGAGGCACTGACCACGAAGTAGCGCAGGTAAGGCGCAAACAACGAGTAGGCGAAGAAGAACATCTCGCCGGTTCGGGGATCGAGACGCGGATGAGCGGTCATCGACCCTTTGAGCCGCCCGGCGAAGTTGTATTCGCCGATGGTCTCGAGTGATGACGTGACCTCGGTCGGGAGGCCGCCTTCCCACAGGGCCAGCCGGCGTCCGCCATGTTCGATGATGTGGGTGTTGGCGGGATTCTTCACCGGCCCGGCATCTCCGGTGAGTGACGCCGGTGGGAAGTTCATCACCTCACCGAGGCTCGGATAGATGCCGCGCCCCAACCGAAGCTCGGCGTCGAGGGCCCGCGACCGAATCCAGCGATTGCGATAGGACACACCGTCGGCGCCGAAGGTGACGCCATGCAGCATGCCGTCGCCGTCGAACACGTGATAGCGGCCGATGGGTTCGAACAACGGGTTGGGGCCGTTGCGGACGAACGAACCGCGGAGCCGTTCGGGAAGTGACCCGGTCACCGGGCACGCGGCCACATCGAGTTCGCTGGCGACCGGACCCATGTTGCCGCGCAGGTCGGGCTGGTTTGCACCGTTGGTCACGTGACCGGTCAGCAAGGAGGTGATCGACATGGGCAGCTCCGCAAAGGCGGCCAGTGCATGAGCCGCTGGCGGCGAGTAGGGTGAACGGTGTTTACCCATTCGTTGGCGTCGCGTCAATGATCCGCCGAGTGCGTCGTCGGGCTCGGCGGGGCGCGCGAAGTCAAGGAGCATCCCACTGTGGCCTCGACAACGAACAGGAACGGACCCGTCAGCACGGCGGGTTCGGCCGCTCCGCTGCTGCTCCGCGGCGGCACCGTCATCGACGGAACGGGCCGACCGCCGCAACCGGCCACCGATGTGCTGATCGTCGATGGCCGCATTGCCGCCGTCGGCGGTGCGGCGAACGCCGCGGCGGCCAACCCCTCGACGGCGATCGAGACTGTCGACTGTGCAGGCCTCACCGTCATGCCCGGACTCATCGACGCCCACTGTCACATCAGCTTCGGTGAGCCGCAGTCGAACGACGAGCTGTTCTTTCATCGCCCGCAAACCACCAGCGCATTGCTGGCGGCGTTCAACGTACGCAAGCTCCTGCTGGCCGGTGTCACCGGGTTCCTCGATGCCGACTGCATCTTCGACATCGGCCCCTCGCTGCGCGATGCCATCGAAGCGGGGGTCGTCGAAGGCCCCCGAATGCGATCCGGCATGAACGCGCTGCTCACCACGGCGGGCGGCACCGCCGGGCGACTCATTCCCGAGAGCGGGACGCTCGGCTACGCCCGCGTTGTGGGCGACCGCGACGAGATGGTGAAGGCCACGCGGCAACAGATCAAGCAGGGCGCCGACTGGATCAAGATCCACGTCACTGGTCTCGTGCCGGGCCGATCCGGAGAACAATCCGTGTGGAGTCCGGGCGAACTCGCGGCGGTCGTCGACGCTGCACATCAACTCGATACGCCGGCCGTCGCACATTGCCGCAGCGCGGAGAGCACACTCATGGCGGCGCAGGCCGGTGTGGACCTCATCCTGCATGGCAGCTTCATGGACGAGCCGGCGCTGGAGGCGGTCGTCGCGTCCGGTGCAGCGTTGTGTCCCACCTTCACGTTCCTTGCCAATCTCGTGGACCACGGCGCAAAGGTTGGTGCGGCCACCTCGCAGGTTGATCTGTTCCGAGGCGAGATCAGTGCGACCGCAGCGATGATGCGGCGCGCTCACGATGCCGGCGTCAAGTTGCTCACCGGATCCGAGTCGGGGTTCTCGCTCACGCCCTACGGCCACTGGCACGCGAGGGAACTCGAGCTGTTCGTCACCGAACTGGGCCTCACCCCACTCGAGGCGATCACTTGCGCCACGGCGAATGGCGCACTCGCGCTTCGGATGCAAGGAGCCATTGGCACCGTCGAGGAGGCCATGGCAGCAGATGTCATCGTGGTCGCCGGGGACCCCTCCACCGACATCACGGTGCTCGGCGATCGGAGCAACCTGCGTCATGTGATCAGCCGAGGTCGAACGGTCGACATCTCGGGCCCCTGGCCCGAACGTCGACCGCTCCCCGGCGAGAAGGTCTCCATGTGGTCGACCGAACCGCTCACTCGCGACGCGTCGCTGAAATGAGCGCACCCCCACCACAAGGATCGGTTCTCGTCTCGGCCAAGAATCTGCTTTTCAGTGGTGGCCCTCCCGGTGGTCATGACTTCGGCTCGTTGGCAGCGGCCGTGGCGGCCGTGCTTGGTGTCGACGGCATCGAGACCGAAATCGTGAGTGATCCCGACGAGCTCGAAGATCGACTGACGAGCACCGCGAACCGTCCCGATCTCCTCACGGTGCTGGCCCTGCGGTGGACGATGGGCGCGCCCCGGTACGGCCGTGATCGCGCCGAATGGGCCTTCTCCCCCGATGGGGCAACCCGCTCGGCACTGGAGGGATTCGTCGCCGCCGGTGGTGGACTGCTGGCTCTCCACACCGCCTGCGTGTGTTTTGACGACTGGCGGGAGTGGGGCGACCTTCTTGGTGCGGCCTGGGAGTGGGACCGATCATCGCACCAACCGGTTGGTCCGGCCCTGGTCGAGCCGTCGGGGCGCGACCATCCCATTACGGCGATGCTCCCAGCGTTCACCGTGGTCGACGAGATCTACGAGCAGCTCGCACTCCGACCGAAGCTCGAGCCGCTGCTCACCTCGACCCGGGGTGCCCGAGACGAACCGGTGCTGTGGGCGCGGGCCCACGGCGACGGCCGGGTGGTGGTGGACACCCTGGGTCACGATGCGGCGTCGTGGCACCAGCCGGTTCACCAGGTGATTGTGCGCCGCAGCGCGGCGTGGGCACTGGGTCTCCCCGACTCGCGGGTACGACGAATTGGCGCAGCTGGGGTCACCCCATGAGTGACGCCGCGGAACAAGGTGGCGCGATTGACGTCCACGCCCACGTCGCCCTCCCCGGGTCGACCGGGCGCGCCGGCGCACTGGGCCCGACCCAGGGAGTCGCGCCGGACGGAACGCCGTGGTTTCAGGTGGGGGGCTACCGGCTCGACGGCGTTCGCTATGAGGGCACGGCCTTCGCTGACATCGAGGTGCGCCTGGCGTTGATGGACCGCCTCGGAATCGCCCGACAGTTGCTTTCGCCCAACCCCATCCTGATGATCGCCCACACCGACGAGTCGGTCGCGACGTCGTACGCCTCGTGGCACAACGACACTCTCGCGTCCGAGGTGGCTCGTGCTCCCGACAGGCTGGCGGCCCTGGCGCAGGTGCCGGTGCAGAGCCCGAAGGCGGCGGCCACCGAGCTGAGGCGAGCGGTGACCGACCTCGGCCATATCGGCCTGGCGCTGGGCACCGAGGCGCCGTTCGATCTGGACGCGCCCGAGATGACGCCGCTGTGGGACGAGGTCGAGTCGCTGGGCGTCCCCGTGTTTCTTCATCCGGCGCCGCACGGGATCGATGCGCCCAGTCCCGACCGGCGTCTGTCTCGCTTCGGTCTCGACCTGTCCCTCGGGTTCCTCCTCGAGGAGACCATCGCGGTTGCGCAACTCGTGCTCGGCGGCGTCCTCGAGCGGCACCCGACGCTCGACGTGTGCGTGAGCCATGGCGGGGGAGCGACCTGTTGGCTCGCGCCGCGGCTGCGCCGGGCCGCGGACCGTGACTCCGGCGCGTCGGCGGACATGCTGGAGGCGGGCCTCGGGCGACTGTGGTGGGACACCCATGTCGGCGGTGGACCTTCACTCGATCTGCTCATTGCGTCCGTCGGCACCGAACGGCTGCTCCTGGGGACCAATCTCGCGGGCTGGGACAGTCCGGCCAACCTCACTGACGAGGTCCCCTCGGGCCTGCTCCCCACGCTCACGGCCAACGCCGAACGCCTGCTCACGAAACGGTGACAGGCTACGTAAACAGTGTTAACCTACGGCGCTGACGGTGGTAGAGGGGGCTCGCTGTGGACGTCGGGATCGAGTTGGACATCAGGGTTCGCCTCGACGACGAGGGCCAGCGGATCGGTGCGCCGGAGGGCTTCGGGGCGCTTCCACCGATTGCCGCCAGCCGCTACACCGACGTCGAGTTCGCCCGGCTCGAGTCCGAACGGCTGTTCGCGTCGCAGTGGCTGTTCGCCGGCCACGTCAGTGAGCTTCCGGGGCCCGGTGACTTCCGGGTCGTCGAGCTCCCACCCGGCCCGATTGTCGTCGTCCGCGGTGTGGACGGCGTCGTGCGAGCCTTCTTCAACAGCTGCCGTCACCGCGGCGCCCCGGTGGCCCGGGAGTCGTGCGGGACGGCCAAGCTGCTCGTCTGCCAATACCACAGCTGGGCCTACGACACGCTTGGTCGGCTGAAGAACGTGCCCGACGAACGAGACTTCCCCGGCCTCGACCGCGAGGAGCGAGCGTTGACGCCGCTGCGGTGCGAGCAATGGGATGGCTGGATCTTCGTCAACGCCGATGCCGGTGCGGTGGCCCTGCGCGACTGGCTGGGACCGATCTGTGACCAGCTGGCCGAACTCGGGGGCGAACGGCTGCGGTTCGTGGGCCGCCAAGTGGCCGAGCTCACGTGCAACTGGAAGCTCGCGGTCCACGCGTTCATGGAGGTGTACCACGTGCGCACGGTGCACCCCGACAGCGCCGCGCTGCTCTATGACCCCCGCCGGACCACGCTGGCGATGTTCGAGGGCGGTCACAACCGGTTGACGATCGACAAGCGGCCCGAGATGTCGTTTCTCAACCAAGAACGCGGGGCCCCGTTCGACATCGACTCGGTGGGCGACCTGTTGCGTACCACCTCGACGTCGTTCTCGATCTTCCCCAACGTCACCATCGTGTCGGACCCGGCGTCATTTCCGTTCATCGTCGCCTGGCCCACGGGGGTTGATTCGTGTCGGCTGGAGCTGGTGTGGTTCGGCGCCGACTGGGGCGACGGCGAACCGCCCGTGGAGCACACCGCTCGCATGGAACTGTTCGAGTCGATCATCGCCCAGGACACCGCGAACCTCGCGCCGATGCAGGCATCGCTGCGATCGATGGGGTGCCCCGACATCGCGCTCGGCTACCAGGAGCGACTCATCTATCAGTTCGAACGGCAGATCGACCGCGTGCTCGGCGACTGCGTCCCCGAAGCGTTGCGCGTACAGCCAGTCATCGATCATCTCGTCGAACGCACCCCGTCCGATTCCACCGCTCCTCTGGAGGTCTGAACCATGCCAACCCCGACATCACTCACTGGTGCCGCCCATCGCGACTTCGAGCTGCGTCTCGTGAGCGGAACGTGGCCCGCCGACATCACCGGCGAAGTGCTCTTCTCGAGCCCCCAGATTTCGGGTCGCGTCGACTACGGCATCTTCGACTTCGGGGCCATGTCCGGGCTGTCGCTCCGGCCGGGCACCCACGACGCCGGGCCGGACCGGTTCTCGTGGAGAACGCGGTCGATCCAGACTCCAGGCAAGCGGTTGTTTGATGCCGCGCCCGACCTCTTCGTCGGCAGCTCGATCGGCTACAGCTCCCCGTTCGGCGCGCCGAACTGTGCCAACACGGCGCCGCTTCCCTGGGGCGACCGACTCTTCGCCACCTGGGACGCCGGGCGACCGGTCGAGATCCACCCCGACACGTTCGAGTTCGTTGCCGAAGTGGGCCACATCGACTCGTGGGGCGGGTCCTCGATTCCGGGTTCCTCGGTGCTGCCATTCGTACTCTCGACCGCGCACCCGGTCATCGATCCGGAGCGTGACTGCATGTGGTCCGCGAAGCTCGACATGGTCTTCGCTCCCGAGTTCGGTCTCCGCCCATCGGTCGTGCGCTACGACGGTGACGGCACCACCGTGCAGCACTGGCAGCTCGAAGGCGTCGTGTTCAACGGCTCCGTGCACACCATGAGCCAGACCCGCGACTGGGTGATCCTCAGTGACTCGGGCAACTACCGGGTCGATCCCGGCGAGATGATGGGCGCCGAACGGGTCGTCACCGTCGACGACGCCGCGCCCGTGTGGCTGATTCGCAAGGACGTCCTCGAGTCGACCCCGCCGGGAACCCCGGTCGTACCGATCACGCTCCAGATGGCCCCGCCCGCCGGCCACTATTACGCCCAGTACGACGACAGCGACGGCATCTCGGTCATCTGGGAGGGCATGGACGTCATGGATCTCGCCATGTACCTGCGCCCAGGCGACCTCGACGTCAACGGCAACCCGATCGACCCTGCGTCCGCCGGGCTCTACAACATGGCCATGGTGCCCGAGACGGTGCTCGAGGTGCGCTTCGACCCCGAGACCGGCACGGTGAAGGACATCGGGAGGTTCAACGAGGACTGGGCTTTCAACCTGCAACTCTCGGCGTTGGACTGGAGCTTCGAGGGCCTCAGCGCCCCCACGCTGCACCACGTCAACTTCCAGGGCTGCCGCCCGGGGCGCATCACCCAACGCGCCGCTCACCTCTACGCGGATCGCATCGACCGTGACCTGCTCCACGAGGACACCCCCGGCATGCTCGCGACCTTCCGTCGTGGCAGCGCCGAGCTGGTGAGCACGTGGGAGTACGGCGACGTCTCGGACCTCATCACCTCACCGACGTTCGTGCCCCGCACCAACCCGGCCAGCGAGTCGGCGTGGGCCGGCGCCGACCCCGGCGGCCATGACGGTTGGGTCGTGCAACCGGTGTTCAACGACGGCCGTTTCCGAGTCGAGCTGTTCGACGCCGGCCGGGTCGGCGACGGCCCCATTGCCACGTTGGCCGCCGCGGATGGCCAGTGCGTGCCGCTCCTGTTGCACTCGGCGTGGAAGCCGACGACGACCCGACTCGCCGACGTCGAACGGCTGTCGTTCGCCGATGAACTCAACGAGTCGCGACTCGACTCGGTGCCGGCGGAGCACCGGTCCATCGTCGAGGGTGTGGCGGCCGATCTGGCGCCATGACCGGCGCGGCCGATCTGGCGCCATGACCGGCGTTGCGGATCACATCGTGCGGGCCTCGCCCGTCCAGTAGGGGTCGCGCAGCGTTCTCTTGGCGAGCTTGCCGACCTCGTTGCGGGGCAAGCCGTCGCTGAACGTCCATTCGCGGGGGCACTTGTAGCCGGCGAGCTGGGTCCGGCAGTGCTCCACCAGCTGGGCGGTGATCGCGGCGAGATCAGACTCGGCGTCGGCCCGGTGCGCTGCTGCGAGTTCCACCACCGCCATGACCCGCTCGCCCATGTCGTCGTCGGGTATCCCGAAAACGGCCACGTCGTTCACGGCGTCGTGGGCGGCGAGCACGGACTCAATCTCTGCGGGGTAGATGTTCACCCCGCCGGAGATGATCATGTCGATCCGGCGATCCGACAGGAACAGATAGCCGTCCTCGTCGAGCGACCCGATGTCGCCCAGCGTTGCGACGCCGGCCTCGAGGTGGGCGGCGGCCGTCTTCTCGGGGGCGTTGTGATAGCGGAAGTCGCTGCCCAAGAGACTGCGGAAGTACAGGTCGCCGATCTCGCCGGCAGGAAGTTGTTGGCCGTCGGGACCGACGACGAGCACCTCGATGACCGACGTCGGCCGTCCGACACTGCCAGGTCGTTCGAGCCACTCCGACGCCGAGATGGTGGAGATGAACCCGCCCTCGGTGCCGCCGTAGTACTCGGTGATGATCGGGCCCCACCAGTCGATCAGGGCCCGCTTCACCGACTCCGGGCACGGCGCGGCCCCGTGGAAGACGGCCCGCAGGCTGGACCCGTCGAAGGTGTCGCGGGTCGCGTCGTCGAGGCGCAACAGCCGTACCATCTGGGCCGGGACGAGGTGCACGTTGGTCACGCGATACTCGTCGATGAGCCGGAGCAGATCGGCGGCGTCGAAGCGGTGCTGGAGCACGATGGTGGCCCCCACCAGCAAGGGCGCCATGGCGTTGACCCACTGCGCCGAGTGATAGGCCGGGCCGCAGACGAGCTGCACCGGTTGCTCCGCGGCGACCTCGAGCGTCTGGGCGATGCTGGCACCGATCAGTTGCCACATTTCGGTGCCGCCGCCGGTCTCGGCCAGCACGCCCCGGACCCCTTTGGGGTGGCCCGTCGTGCCCGAGGTGTAGAACATCGGGCCGCCGCGGGTCGGCTCGATCGGTTCCTCGGCCGACCCGCTCGCGAGCACCTCGTCGTAGTCGTCGAAGCCCGACGACCGGTCCGACGCGGCTCCGACGGCAATCCTCACCGCCGGGCCGGTCGACCGGGCGGCGTCGAGTTCGAGGGCGTCGACCGCTACCTGGGTCCACTGTTGCCCGGCGATCAGCGCGGCAGCATCGCAGTCGGACAGGACGTAAGCGAGCTCGGGTGCGACCCAGTGCCAGTTCACCGGCACCATGATCCAGCCACCGTGCATACACGCGAGCCCGACCTCGATCGTCTCGCGTTGGTTGCCGGCGATGACGGCGATGCGGTCGCCTTCGGCCAGGCCACGAGCGCGCAGCGCCGAGATCAGCCGGTTGACCCGATCGTTCAGTTCGGCCCAGGTCAGCGAACCGCGATCGTCGACGACGGCGGGTTCATGGGGTCGGGCGGTGACGTGGGGCGTGAGGAGGTTCGCCATGGCTAGGCAGCGAACCAGTTGCCGTGGAACCCGAATGGGACCCGGCGGGGGACCCGAACTCGTGCGACCTCTTGCAGCGCCTCGGCGTCGACGATGATCAGCGCCGAGTCCCCCGAAGCGTCGGTGGCGAAGGTCATGAGCCAGCCGCCGTCCTCGCTGTCACGGTCGGGGTCGGCGGCGAATGCCACCTCGCCGGACATCACGTCGGGGCCGAAGGAGTACTCGGTCGACGAGTTGGTCACCAGGTCGTGCTTGATGAAGCCGTTGAACATGACATCGTCGGATCCGTTGTTCTGCCCGGTGGCGACGTACCCGTAGCGGGCCCGTCGGCCGGTCATCCGGTCGTCGATGCGCGGGAAGTCGCCGAAGCGGTCGTCGAGCGGGGTGTCGGTCACGGTGCCGGCGACGGGATCGACCCGCCAGCGATGCAACAGCGGTGTGATCGGCTCGTCGAGCCGTTCGTTGCCGAACGCAGCGTTGAGGCGAGGCGACCGGCACCCTTCGACGACGACGGCGTCACCGTCGTCATGTCCATTGAGGAAGTGGAAGGCGAAGAACGGGTCGACCTCGATCCAGGTCACCCCGGCCTCGGGCTGGGCGCGATCGAGGATGCCGATGCGTGCCCCGTTGGCGGGCTCCCAGCGAATGCCGGTGCCACCCGAGAGCATCGCGTCGAGGTCGAACAGTGCCGGTAGATCGAAGAACACCACCTTGGTGGCCGACACGACGAAGTCGTGCATCATCACGGGTGCCGGGAGGTCGATGTCGACACTCGTGGTCAGAACACCGGACGCATCGACGACGTGGAACCGAAGGTATGGCGGGAACGGTCCGTACCCGAAGAACAGCATCTCGCCCGTGGCTGGATCGATCTTGGGATGCGCCGTCATCGCCCCGGTCAGGGCACCGCCGAAGTCCCAGGGGCCACTGGTGGTCAGGTCGGCGGCGAGTTCGATGGGCGGGCAGGCCTCCATGAGTGCGAGCAGCCGTCCGGCGTGGGAGATGATGTTGGTGTTGGCGGTGTTCTTCATGACCCCGACCTCGGCCATGAGCTCGGCCGGAGGAAACCGGAACTCCGCCAGGCCGCCGAACAATGCGTTGCCCGCTCGGCGCTCCGCGGCCAGGCCTGCAGACTCGATGTAGCGGTTGTGGTAGCTCGCCGCACCGTCGGCGATCTCGATGCCGTGGATCATCCCGTCGCCGTCGAACAGGTGATAGTTGCCGAGCGGCTCGAACGCCGGATTCGGTCCGTTGCGAAGGTACCTGCCGCGTAGCGATGCCGGCAGATCCCCGACGATCTCGAGCGGGGCGTCGTCGCGCTCGTCATGTACTGGGGCGTAGTTGCCGAGCAGGTACGGGTTGGTGGCAGGTCCGAGATCGGTTGACATGGTGGGCACCGTATCGTGCCGGACGGCACAGGTAAACGGCGCTTACCTGGACGCTCTCGGAGCCGGGTCGCTCGCAAGCCCGCGCAGCAGCGTCTCGATCATCGACTCGATCAGCTGCTCGCGGACAGATTCGGGGAACTCGAAGCCCATGGTGAGCGTTTCCACCAAACCATGGATGCCGCCCCATAGCGTGAAGGCGCACACGAACGGGTCTTCCGCGATCAGCAATCCCTGTTGCACCGCGTCGGTGGCGGCGGTCATGGAGTCGCCGAAAACCCGCGTTGCCGGGCCGAACGTCTCGAGTTCGGTGACCTGCTCGCCGTCGGTCGACGTGGGAAGCGCCGGCGCGAATCGCATCATCACCTCATAGAGGGGCGGTGCTGCCAGCGCGTGATCGACGTAGGCGCGGCATTGCGCCCTGATGCGGCCGACCGGATCCTCGATGTCGATGTCGTCGAATCGCCGCGCCAGACCGTCGAAGCAGTCCGACGCTATGGCGGCAATCAGCCCGGGTTTGCCCTCGATGTGGGCGTACAGCGCCGCGCCAGTGACCCCCAGCGATCGCGCCACCTCGCGCAGCGAGAGGCCGTCGATTCCCACCGCAAGGACCTGTTCTCTGCCGGCCTGCGTGATTCGCTCTCGCGTGAGGACGAGACGAGGCGCTTCGTCGGTCGAGCGCTTGGCGGATGTCACCCGCGGGAGCATAATCGCTTGCCCCTCACGTCAGGCGAGTGGCACCTTCTGCTCGCAGATTGCCCAGTGCGGCCCGATGACGCAGCCATCGTCCCTGCTATGGTCGCTGCGGGGTACACGCTGTTCACCCGGGGGAAACAAACATGATTCGACACGTTCTCGGCGCCGCTTCCGCCGCGCTTCTGCTCGCAACCGCCGCGACTTCTTGCAGCGAAAACCGCGAGGCACAGGTCACCAGCGTGACCACCAAGGTGAGTTGCTCGGCGACCGAGTTGATGGCCTGCGCCCAGGCGTCGTCGATCAGCGACCTCGTTCCCGCCGCACCCAAGAAGGCGTCGGGCGAGCCCATCAAGATCGGAATGGTCAACCAGGAGAACACCCCCGCCGGGTCGTTTCCCGAACTCAGCCAGTCCACACAAGGTTTCGTGTCGTGGATCAACGCCGAGATGGGTGGGGTGCACGGCCGGCCGTTGGAACTTGAGGTGTGCAACACCGGATTCAGCGCCGAGGGATCAACGGCGTGCGGGGAGCAGTTCGCCTTGGCCGACGTACCGGTCGTACTCGGCGGTATCGACGTGTTCGGCAACGCCATCGACACCCTCGGCGACAACGGCATTCCCTACGTCGGCGGCGTCCCGGTCAGCGAACAGTCGATGAAGGCGGCGAATTCGTTTCAGTGGAGCGGCGGAAGTTGGGGATCGGCGGTTGCCTTTGCGACGTACGCCGCCGAGACGCTCGACGTCAAGAGCGTCGCCATCGTGTACGGCGACTTCGGCTCCATCGCCGACGGAGCCCGCGCCGGGCAGGAGGTGCTGCAGGCGGCGGGCGTCGCCGATGTGGTGATGGTCCCGTTCCCCATCCTCACGACCGACATGGCGTCTCCGCTCCAAGCGGCGATGGCCACCGGTCCCGACGCCATCATCATTCTCGCTGCCGATTCGGCATGTAAGGCCGCTTTCGATGCCAGCAACGCGATGGGCATCAGCGCCGCAATGTTCTACACCGGCGCTTGTGCGGCCCCGACGATTACCGAGGCTGCTGGAAACGAAGCCACTGAAGGCGCCTATTTCAGCGTGGAGGGTCCCGTCAATCGGGAGAACCCCGACGCGGACAATCAGCTGTACACGAGCGTCATGGCGGCTTACGCCCCCGACCTCGATCCCATCGGGGTTGCGACCGTCTCGGCGCGATCAATGATGAATCTCTTCTCGGTGCTGAGCCTCACGAAGCCGGATCAGGTCGATGCCGAGTCGATCACCGCACTGCTCCGCTCCCAACGCAACGCCCCGAGCTTCATGGGTCACGACTACACCTGCGACGGAAAGCAGTTTCCCGGGCTTCCAGCGGCCTGTTCTCCCCAACAGATCCTGGTTCGCATGCACGATGGCAAGCTCGAGCAGGTCGGCGGGTGGATCGACGTGGGCGCGGCGAATGGCTGAGCACCCACCGCGATTGATCGGGCTGCCATGACCACCTACCTGGGGTTCGCGCTCGCAGGGCTCGGAGGCGGCGCAGTCGTGGCCATGCTGGGCCTCGGACTGGTGTTGGCCTTTCGCACGTCGGCGGTGGTCAACATCGCTCACGCGGCGACGGGCATGTACATCGCCGCGGCGTACTTCGAGTTCCGCGACAACGGTGACCTGGTGCTCCCGTTTCTGGGCCTGCCGGCACGCGTCCACCTCGTGTCGACGCCCACCCTGGCGACGGCACTCATCGTCGCCATGTTGCTTGCGGCGCTGGTCGGCACGATGCTCTACGGCCTGGTGTTCCGGCCGCTTCGGCAGTCGTCCTCGCTGGCGCGAATGGTCGCCTCGCTCGGGCTCTTCCTCTACTTCCAAGAACTGGTACGGCTCCGGTTCACCCTGGCGGGCGCCGGGGTCACGAAGCGTTTCCCGGTGCTGCCCGAGGCGCCCGTTCATCTGTTCGGCACGGCGGTCAGCGCCAACCGGCTGTGGCTCGCAGCGATCGCCATCGCCGGGGGTGCCGCTCTGAGCCTCATGTTCGCTCGTACCCGATTCGGACACATCACCCGGGCTTCGGCGGACAGTGACAAGGGCGCTCTGCTGGTGGGGTTGCGACCCGATCGCGTCGGGGCGCTCAACTGGGCACTCGCCACCATGCTTGCCGGCGCGGCCGTGATCCTGATCGAACCGATCGCCGGGCTCGACCCCACGACCACCAGCCTGCTCGTCGTCCCGGCGTTGGCGTCGGCGCTTGTGGGCGGGCTCACCTCGTTCGGGGCGGCGGTGGCGGCGGGACTCGGCATCGGCGTCGTCCAATCCGTGGTGCTCGGGTACGCCGTTCAACCCTCGGTCACCTGGATTCCCGATTGGATTCCCACGGCCGGCCTGCAGCAGATCGTGCCGATCGTGGTGGTGCTCGGCGCGCTCGCGTGGAAGGGCGACGTTCTGCCCGGACGGGCGGCGCTGGTCGAGCGTCGGCCCCCGCCCACGCCATCGCCCGGCCGACCGCTCGTGGGCCCGCTCCTCCTCGCCGGTGCCGGAATCGCGCTGGCATTCACGCTCGATGCTGCGGGACGGCGAGGCCTGGTCGTGTCAATGATCGCGGCCCTCTTGGCGCTCTCTGTCGTTGTCATCTGCGGCTACGTCGGCCAGATCTCACTGGCAACGCTGGCCATCGCCGGTATCGCGGGGTTCACCGTCATTCAACTGTCCACGGGCGGTGTGGCCTTTCCGTTCGATCTGGCCCTCGCGGCCCTGGTGGCCGGCACCGTGGGCGTAGTCGCCGGGGCATCGGTGTCGAGGCTCCGGGGAATGACCTTTGCAGTGGCGACCCTGGCCATCGCCGTCGCGCTCGAGCAACTGGTGCTTGCCAGCCCGTCGTTCTCGGGCGGGGTGGGCGGACGCCGGGCCCCGCGGCCCCGTCTGTTCGGCCTCGACCTCGGCTCGTCGACAGCGGGGACGGCCGGCGTTCGAGTCGCCTTCGTCCTCATGGTGTTGGCGGTGCTCGTGGGGGCGGTGATCGTCGTCATCAACCTGCGGCGGAGCGCAACCGGGCTCCGGTGGCTGGCGATTCGGGCCAATCCGAGGGCTGCGGCGGCGTGCGGCATCGATGTGGGTCGTGTCCGCCTGGCGGCGATCGCCGTATCGTCGGTGCTGGCCGGCCTCGGTGGGGGACTCACGGCGTACTCCACCTCCACCTTGTCGCCGGCCTCGTTCATGGTCGTCGGGAGTCTCGTGATCGTGGCGCTCACCTACCTGGCGGGTATCTCCTCGGTGAGTGGGGCGATCGTCGCCGGGGCCATCAGCCAGTCCGGTCTCCTCGTCACCCTCACGAGCTCTGGTGGCTCGTCGAGCGACAGCGCGATGTTCGCCGTCAGTGGCATTGCCCTCGTCGTCGGAGCACTGTTCGTCCCCGACGGCCTAGCCGGTCTGACGCGTCGCACGTTCGTGCGGGTCACCTCGCCGCGCCAAGGGGTGGCGTGACCTCACTCACCGCTACCGAGCCCGAGCCCGTGCTCAGCGTCTCCGGTCTGGTCGTCCGCTATGGCGGCGTGCTGGCCGTGGACGAGGTCACCCTGTCGGTCGCGGCTGGTTCGCTGTGCGGACTGATCGGGCCGAACGGCGCCGGCAAGACCTCGTTTCTCGATGCCGTCAGCGGATTCGCTCCCGTTGCGCGCGGAACCATGGAGCTCGGGGGTCAGCTGTGTGAGGGGCTGGCCCCGCACCGGCTCGCGCAACTCGGGCTCACCCGCACCTTTCAATCGCTCGAGTTGTTCGACGACCTGACCGTTGCCGAGAACATGCTCGTCGCTGCCGATCGACCGCATTGGTGGTCGGTGCTGCGCGATGTGTTCGGTCCCAGCCGGTCCGACGAGGCGACCGATGCGGCGCTGGACGAGGCCATGACGCTGTGCGCGATCGCGTCGCTGGCTCAGGCCTATCCGGCTCAGCTGTCCAACGGTGAGCGTCATCGGGTGGCCCTGGCCCGAGCGGTGGTGGCCCGGCCGAAGCTCCTGCTGCTCGACGAACCCGCCGCCGGTCTCGATCCGTCCGAGACGGACCAGCTCGCCGGCATCCTTCGAGATCTGGCGGGCCGTGGCACCGCTGTGGTCGTGGTCGATCACGACATGGGTCTGGTGCTCGGGTCCTGTAATCATGTGTTCGTGCTCGACCAGGGTCGACTGATCGCCAGTGGAACCCCCGACGACATTCGCTCGGACCGGTCGGTCGTCGCGGCGTACCTCGGGGGGGTCGAGCAGTGAGCGAGTCGTTGTTGAGCCTTCGTGGGCTCGTAGCCGGTTACGGCGATATCGAGGTGGTTCACGGGCTCGACCTCGACGTGGGCCGCGGCGAGGTCGTGGCGCTGCTGGGTGCCAACGGTGCCGGCAAGACGACGACGCTGTTGACGGTGTCGGGCCTGATCCGCCCGCTCGGCGGCACGATCGAGCTGTTCGGTGCGGCGGTGCGACCGGGCCGGCGACCGCGAGCCGAGGTGGGCCGACGGGCGCGATCGGGGCTGGGCCACGTGCCCGAAGATCGATCGCTGTTTCCGAGCCTCACCGCTGCGGACAACCTCTCGCTCGGTATGGGGTGGAGGGATCGCAAGACGGCTGTTCGACGGGCCACCGAACTCTTTCCGGCGCTCGAACGTTTCCTGACCCGCCAGGCCGGCCTGTTGTCGGGAGGCGAGCAGCAGATGCTGGCGATCGCCCGGGCGCTGGTGGCACGGCCCCGCCTCGTGATGATCGACGAACTCAGCCTCGGGCTGGCGCCCATCATCGTGGCCGAGCTGTTGCCGGTGCTGCGACGCGTCGCCGACGAGGACGGCGCCGGGGTCCTCCTCGTGGAGCAGCACGTTCCGCTGGTGCTGGGTGTCGCCGATCGAGCCGTCGTGCTCTCGCGTGGCCGCGTGGCCGCGTCGGGCGCGGCCTCGGAGATGGCGGCCGACCCGTCGATTGTGGCGGCCGCCTACCTCGGCCCGGCAGGGGACCGATGACTGATGTGTGAACTGATGACGAGGGGTAACGAATGGTGAATCGGCGGGATTTTCTGCGAGGGGCTGCCGTTGGTGGTGGTGGTCTTGCCTTGGGTTGGACGACGGTTGGTTGCGCGCCGGCACCGATCGCCATTGACCCGCTCGGCAGCGGTCCCAACGGACTGCCGCACGGGTCGCCCGCGGCGTCGCCCGGTCGGGACCGGTGGGCCCGCATGCCCGGGGCGTTCAACCGAAAGGTGACGGCCGAGGCCGATAACCTTGCGCTCGGGGTTCTGGAGGGGCAGCTTCCCGCTGACCTCGCCGGTCACGTCTTCTTCCAGTCGCTGGCCCTCGGATCCTCCGATGCCGGGCTGAGTGGTGACCCACTCATCTGGCGCGTCGACTTCGACGACGCCGCGCCCCGCATCACGTCGAAGCTGCTGCGCACTACCGATTTCCTGATGGGCCAGGCCTTCGCCGACACCCGCTACCAGTTCGAGCCCCACGGCATGATGCGGCTCGGACCGTTGGGCCTGCAGAACCAGCCCAACACGGCGATCGTCAAGATGGCCGGGAACCGGCTGTTCGCCACCGTCGACGGCGGCCGCCCCTGGGAGTTCGACCCGGCCACCCTTGCGCCCATCACCCCGCTCGGTCACCTCGACGACTACCGCCCGATGGCCGAGCTCACTGCGTTCAACCGCTTCCTCTGCCCGATGAACATCACCAGCGCCCACCCGCCCTATGACGCCGAAACCGGGGAGTACTACGGCGCGTCGCTGTCCATCGTGCCGGTGCCGGGAATGATCTACTTCGAGGTGCTCTGTTGGACCGGCGACGGCGCAATCAAGCGGGTGCCGCTGCTCACCCCCGACCTCAACCCGCTGCTGATCTCGCAGAACGCCCACCAGATCTGCGTCACCCGCGACCACCTCGTCATTCTCGACGCCGGCGGAACGATTGAGTTCGGCAAGCTCCTGTCGTCGCCCAACTCCTGGGAGGCAGGCATCGCTGCGGCCCCCCGACCCGATTCGCACCTGTACGTCATCAGCCGCGCCGAGCTGCGGGCCACTGCGGGGGCCGCGATCGCCAGGCGGGTCGTTGTTCCTCGGGAGGCCGGCCACTTCTCGGTCGACTACGACAGCACGCCGTCTCGGCTGGTCATCCACATCCCTCACACCTCGGCGTCTGACTTCGCCGAGTGGATCCAGCCCTACGACACTCACCCCGCCGCCGGCACACCGGTGCGGGACGACCTGGTGAACGCCATCACCCCGGTGAACTACGACGCCGGTGTGGTGGGTCGCTACGAGATCGATGCCACCACGGGAACCGTCGTCAACCAGTCGGCGTTCTTCAACGACTGGACCTGGGGCACGGGCGGGCTCACGGCACGCAACCCCAACACCCGGGAGACGACGCTCGGGGACCTGTACCACTCGAACTCGGGCTTCCCGACCGACCTGGCCGTTCAGCGCGTGTACTCCGGGTTCACCGCCTACCCCCACCGTCTGGTCCCCACCGATGAACTCCCGTGGGACGGCGTCCCGTCGTCGCTGGTGCGCATCGACCACGACGCCGGGACCGTGATCGACGGCTACTGGTTCCCTGGCGACCGCTTCGCCTGGACCCCCACCTTCGTACCCCGCAACGGCACCGCAACGGGATCGTCGGACGGGTACATCGTCATCGTCGTGTTCAGTGATGACGTCACCGACGCTTCGGGCGGCACCGAGCTGTGGGTGTTCGATGCGGCATCGTTGGCGGCCGGGCCGGTGGCGAAGCTCGGCCGGCCCGACCTGCAGGTGCCGCTCACGCTGCACTCGACGTGGCTCGACTCCGTCATCAGCTCGCGGCCGGACTACCGCGTCGATGTGGCTGCCGAGCTGCTCGACCGTGCGGCGACGTGGCGTTTCGACCCCGAGGTCGCCGGAGTTCTTCGCAGCGAGGTGTTACCGGCCTACGCCGCAGTGGCGAATTGAATGTTTGCATCCAAATGGAGACTCCGGTCGAAGTACGGGTAACCACTTCACAAGGAGTTCATCCAATGCGTTTCACCCGTTCCCTCGCCATCGCCGCTGTCCCGATGGCGTTGCTCGCCGCCGGCTGTGCCGACGACACCGACACGGCGGACACGACCACCACCGAAGCCCCGGCGACCACGGAAGCCCCCGCGGCCTCCGATGCCGCCGCAACGGGCACGATCGTTGACGTCGCTGCCGCGAACCCCGACTTCTCGACGCTGGTCGAGCTGGTTGGCGCCGCTGGCCTGGCCGATGCGCTGAGCGGGCCTGGCCCCTTCACGGTGTTCGCTCCGAGCAACGAGGCGTTCGCCAAGGTCGACAAGGCCACGCTCGACTCGCTCGCTGCCGACCCGACCGGCGCGCTCGCCGACGTGCTGCAGTTGCATGTGGTGAGCGGCAAGATCATGGCGGCTGACGCCGTGGCGGCCGACGGCACCAGCATCGAGACGCTCGGCGGCGGCATGCTCAAGGTCGAGGTCGTCGACGGCGACGTCATGGTTGGCGGCGCCAAGGTCGTCACGACCGACATCGAGGCCTCCAACGGTGTCATCCACGTGCTCGACTCGGTGATCACGGCAGCCAACGGCTGACGCCCCACCGAACAAGCGCAGACGAGTCCCGGGTCCTTCGACCCGGGACTCGTTGCTTTTTGTACTGGTTCCCACGATCGCCGATCGGGGCACTGGCGGCTCGGCGACCGCCCTTGTCTCAATCGATCGTGACGGCGCGCCAGCACGACTCCGCGACGGCGCGAGCAGTGGCCTCGTCGACGTCGCCGCCCCGAGCGGCGCGTCGGATGGCCGGCGAGTAGGCGAGGTCGTACAGCGTGTCGAGATCGAGGGGCACGAGCACGTGTGCGGCGAGGAGTGACTGTGCTTCGGCCATGATCGGGTCGCCCGGAACGGCCATGCCCATCTCGTGGGCGACCCGTGCGTACGGCGAGGCCTCGAGTTGCAGCATGAATTGGGCTCGCTCAGGCTCCTCGGCGAGGAAGCGGTAAATCCCCAGCCAGACCTGGATGAATCGGTCATGGGGTGCGGCCGTGCTCGCGACATCGGCGCAGGCCGCTGTTCCCATCTCGCGTTTGAGTTCGAGGTAGGCCGCGATCAGGAGCTCCTCTTTCGACTCGTAGTGCGCGTAGGCAGTGCCTTGGGCCACCCCGGCCTGCTGTGCGATGGCGCTCATCGAGGCGCCGTGCAACCCGTTGCGGGCAACGAGGGTGCGCATCGCTCGACGTATCGCGGCGGCGCGGTCGATGGGGGGGTTCGGTGCCATGGGAGGAGTCTCTCAGGCGTCGACCGCGGACAGGTTCATAGCGATGCCGGTCTCGCGCTCGGACACGGTCCACAGGGTCTCGATCGCTTTCGTCAGACCGGCGTGGCGCAGGATCGGGAGGCGAACGGCGGGCCCGTTGTTGACGAAACGGGGGCCGTAGAACTCTCCACCCTTCGCGTTCGGATCGGTCGCGGCCCGGACCTGGGGCATGGCGCCCTGCGCGGCGGTCATGCCGGTCCGGGCAGACAAGAAGTGCGCTGCCTTGGCGCTCGAGCCGGCGCCGCCCTCGGTAACGGTGTGCGACTGCAGGTCGGTGTTCGACAATCCCGGGTGGGCGAGCAAGCTGGTGGCCGGTAGGTGCCGGGCCGCGAACTCGCGCTGCAGCCCGATAGCGAAGTGGTAGTTGGCGAGCTTCGACTGGCCGTAGGCGCGCCAGGGGCGGTAGCGCCCGTGGAGGTGGGGATTGGCGGGGTCGAGGGCCCGACCCATGTGGTGGGCGGTGCTCGTCACCGACACGACGCGTGCGGCGTCGGCGCGCAGCAGCGCCGGCATCAGCTGGGCCGTGAGGGCCCAGTGGCCAAGATGGTTCACGCCGAGCTGCATCTCGAAGCCATCAGCCGTCGTTCGTTCTGGCATCGCCATCAGCCCGGCGTTGTTGACCAGGATGTCGATCCGCTCGTGTGCGGCAAGGATTTGCTCGGCGGCGGTGGCGACGGAACCGAGCGATCCGAGGTCGAGTTCGATGATCTCGAGCGAGGCAGCCGGATGCGCTGCGGTGATCGTCTCCGCAGCGGCTGCGGCCTTGGCCTGGTCGCGGGCCGCGATCACCACGTGAGCGCCGGCTCCGGCCAATGCGCGAGCCGTGGCCAGGCCGAGCCCGCCGTTGCCGCCGGTGACGACCGCGATACGGCCCGCAAGATCGGGGATGTCGTGGAGGGTGAAGGACATGGGTGGAGCCTCTCGAGTGGACAGGATGAATGAACGATCATTCATTCTGCTGACTGAGTCGCCCAAAGGCAAGGCATGTGCCGTAGGTCAAAGTCAGCGCTCCGGGCTTTCCTGGTTTTGAGGTCACCAACTGACCGCGACGGTCCGTTGGCGACCGCAGAAGTCGGCCACTCGGTTGACATCGCGTAACCGTTGCCTGGGCAGGGTCGATCTCGTCGGAGGGCCGCCTCGATGAGTAGTTCGGAGCGGTCGTCGCGATGAACCGATGGTGTGTGTCGCTGCTGCCGGACTGCGGAGCGTCGTCACTGATCGTGGCGATCACGCGTCCGCGGACGCGTGAATCCCACGGATGGTGGGATGTCGTCGCGTTGCGATCCTGACGCCACGCCAGGCCGCCGCGCAACCATCCGTGGAACCAGTCATCCAGGTAAGCGGCGATGGGCTACGAGGCAGAGGGCGGCGGTTGGGTTGTAGGCCTCGTGGGTGCCAATCGACCACGAATCAGATCGATATCGGCGGGGGTGATTCCGGTTGCCTCGTTCGTCATGAGGACAAGCAGGTCCGCGCCCGGTGCGCGCGATCGGACATCGGCCTCGATCGTCTCTTCCGCCTCGTCGTCAACCCAGATGACAAGCCTGCCGCTGGCGAGCGTGCGGCCAGGATGTCTTCGTCTCGGGCCACGGTGACCCACCCGAGGAGTTGAGAACACCACCGACGTCCAGGAGAAGGATCGGTCGTTCGTGGTCGATCTGAAAGCCCTCACCCGGCTTCAACGACTACGCCGCTCGAACCCGAAACGACTTCGACAGCTCCTCGGCTCCGAGGTCGGTGGAATCATCGGACCAGTCAAGCGTACGGATATAGCTGGTGTCTATGTCTTGCGGCGGAGATCAATCTGCACTGCGTCTGGACCGCGCCACATCACCTCCCGGTGCGAGGTGCGATCGGTCGCGAGAGTCGGTGAGGCCGTCCGATTCGGACCTCGACGCCGGGCGACCACAGCACGATTGGATCGCCGGCCGGTTTGGACAGGCCGGCTGCGCCGAGCAGCGAGTCGTCGCAATGAAGAAGGCTCGATCGATGAAGCCGCCACGGATCGTGATCGACGTTCGCCCAAACGTTCATGCCGGCAAACGTTGATGCCAGCGCCCAGCGCGCCGTGACGAATCGTTCGAGTTCGGTGAGGTCGTCGTCACCGACGAGTTCGCCGATCTGGACCACCATGCGACTGGTGGAGCCCTGGTGGGGCCAGCGCCGCGACGCCGTGTACTCGACGGTGTTCGGGTGGCTGTGGGTGATCGACATCTCGCTCCAGCAATAGGGGAGCCCGTAAGTGGTGCGGGCAACGATTGCCGGTACGAGCCTCGAGATGTCGAGGCTGCAGAACCAAACGGCTCTTCGCCCGTCGGGGGCCACGACGTAGGTGCGGACATTGGTTTCGGGAAATGTCGACCACCGACCGAACGGGGGGCATCGCGGGACGCGGATGCGCTGCATGTGGAACGGGATCAGGCCAACCCACGCCGCTCCCTGGCAGGTGTCGACCCGTAGCCCGTCGGGCAGCAGGCGCTGCACCTCCGCGGGGTCATACGGCCAATGGACCGATGCGAGGTCGTGCCAGCCCTGCAACATCACCGGTCGACGAACCGGTCGGGGGCACTGCGTCGAGATTGCTTCGGGTGGAGCGGTAGCCGTTGGCCCCTTCACGGTTCACCGTGGTTGCGATGTTCGGGCGCTTCGACGAGTCGCAGGTTCGGTTCCTTGGGTGCGGCCGTGAGCGCTAGCCGTTCGATCCGACGAAGTGCAGCTCGGCACACCAGGGCGTAGGGCGCTACTACCGTTGGAACGCCAAACGTCACCCGGCAGCCACCCGGAGCGGGTTCCACGGTGTGGGTCGTGGCGGTCGCCCCGGCGACCGTCCAGGCCCAGCTCCGGCCATCTTCGAACTCGCTCACCGTGAAGGGCACCCAAACACCGACCGCAGTCCGGACCCGTCCGGTGGAGTGCGCCCGGAGCCGCACGTCGGGAGCGTCGACAGCGGTGACGCTCGGACCCCATTCGGACCATCGCGTCGTGTCCACGAGCAGGTCCCACGCAACGCTCGGATCGACCGCCATGGTCCGGCTGACCGAGATGGTCATCATCGTTGGCTTGCGCCGGGCCGGGCGGCGGTGGTGTCGGTCGAGAAGTCTTCCGACGGGATCTCTGCTGATCCTGCCACGATGGCGTCAATGATCCGCTCGGCGACGAGGTCGGGCGACAGCCCGGTCGGTAATGGCGGTGCGGTGCCGGCCAGCGGTCGTTGCGCCAGGCCGGTTTCGGTATGCGGGGGTCTGGCGTCGCACACCTCGATGCCGAGGCGGCGCAGTTCGCGGGCGAGCGATCGGTCGACAGCGGTGAGCCCTGCTTTGGTTGCCGAGTACGCGGCCATGTTCGCCATGGGCTGTTCCGCGACGACGGCGCTCACGTTCACGACGAAGCCGCGCGATTCCGTCAACAACGGTATGAGCCGCTTGACGAGCCACAGCGGCCCGATCACGTTCGTCAGGAACAGCTCTTCGATGACGCTGTCGTCGGTGTCGGTCAACGGCCCGAAGGCCACGATGCCCGCAGCATTGATGAGCCCGTCGAGCCGGCCGAACTGGTCGAGCGCGGCTGCGGCCAGCGCGTCGCCGGCGTGGGGGTCGCGCACATCGAGTTCGAGGCACAGGGCGCCATCGATGCCGAGCCCAGCGAAATGCGTCGGGTGCGGTCCAGCGAGCACGAGGCGCGCCCCTTTGGCGGCCAGTTGGCGGGCGATCGGGGAACCGATTCCGCCGCCGGCGCCAACGACAGCAACGACTGCATCAGAAAGCGAACGAGACATGGCGAACCTTCTCCGATCAGATCAAATACCGTCGTCTATCAGGCGCATCGGCACAATGTCGGCCGCCGGAGCGTTTGCGGCCTCAGCGAGCCCGGCGACGAGTGCGTAGAAATAGATGAGAACTGCAACGACGGTCATGGCGAAAACCGAGACGCCAAGCGCAATGAGCAAGGTTTGATTCATCGATTGCTCCAGTTCTCACCGGCGAGCAACAACGCTCCGAGCGAATGGATCGCTGGAACCCACAGCCCAACGAAGATTCCTTGCATCTCGTTCCCGCTGAACCACAGTCCGACGGACAGTGCGAGCGAGAAGAACCCCGCAGCCATGAAGATCAGCTTGATCTTCATCAAGGGCCGCGATGCGACCTCTTTCATCGTGACTGGCTTGACAACGTCCATCTGGACTCCCTTGGTTACGAACTGCACATCGTCTGCCATTCGGGCAGAGCGAGGCTGGTGGATGCACCAATGGAGCAGGCATCGAGGGATTCCTGATTGTCGGTCGCGAGGATTGTCGCTGTTCGGGCTCGAGCTAGCCGATGCCCAGGCGATCCGCGATGGCGCTGGCGGCGGCGAGGCCCGACAACGCCGCGCTCTCGATGAGGCCACCCCG
>Ga0105047_10002759_pt1 | contig 31113 bp, 32 predicted proteins | sample MAT04_FD_78384 | JGI IMG/M metagenome (GOLD analysis project Ga0105047, IMG submission 78384) | Freshwater microbial communities from Lake Fryxell liftoff mats and glacier meltwater in Antarctica - MAT-04 (megahit assembly) | ecosystem: Environmental > Aquatic > Freshwater > Ice > Liftoff... | reverse complement strand
GGCGAGTGCGGAAGTGGTCGTCAGGGCGACCACTTCCGCACTCGAAGGTCAGCGACCCGGTGCCGACCCCCTGTGATGGGGGACCGCGACCTTCCGGCGCGAGAGCGCCGCAGCGGCGGGCCTACTGAAGGAACTGACCGAGCATCCCCCCGGGGCTCTGCTGGTTCGACCCCTGGGCGCCCTGCAGCACCGACTCGCTGGGCTGGACGAGCACGTAGCCCTGGCCGCCGAAGGACATCTGCAGCAGCTCGCCGGTGCCACCACGCACCATCGAGGCGAGGCCGCCGGTGTCGACCCGGATGTCCATCGACACCCCGGCCGTCCACAGCACCACGGCCTGGGCATCGGCGAAGGTGGGCGACGAGGCGACGTCGAGGGCCACGGGGTCGCCCTTGGTCGTGACGGCGACGTAGCCGGTGCCGCGCAGCGCAACGTTGTACAGGCCGCCGGTCATCGTCGCCCCACGGGCCTGGATGCGGTGGATGTCCCACTCGATGGAGTTCGAGAACGCGAGGACGTTGGCGCCGTTGACCGAGATCGCGTCGTTGTCCAGGTACATCACCTGGATCTCGCTGGCGAAGTCGGCGACGAACAGCTCACCGCTGCCCGAGCACTGCATCATCTTCACGCCCTCGCCGGTGGTGGCCGCCTTGAGCATCTTGCCGATGCCGCCCGAGCCCTTGTTCACGAAGCGCACGTCGCCCTGGTACGCGACCATCGAGCCGGTGCGGGCCCACACCTCCCCGTACCGCATGTCGATCCGCAGCATCTTCTTGTTCTGCAGGGAGAAGGGGTCCTGGGTGGCCTTCTCCTTGAACTCCTGGAACAGCGACCCGTGGATCGTCATCGTTCGTCCCCATCCTCTCGTCGGTCCGCACAGAGCGCGGTGTCTCCTGACACACACACGCTATGCGCAACGCCAACAACGGTCCTAGGGTTTCCGAGGGAGAGTAGAGACCCCACACCCCTGAGGAGTCCACATGAGCTTCTTCGAACGCGCCAAGGCGGCCGCCAGCGACCTCGCCGCAAAGGCCGACGTCGAGATGAAGAAGGCGGGCATCAACACTCCCGGCACCCCAGGCGCCGCCGGGGGCGCCGGTGGTGCGGGTGGTGCCGGTGGTGCCGGTGCCGACCGGGCGCTGCGGGACCTCGGCGTGCTGGCCTACCTCGAGGCCACGGGCCGGCCGGCCTCCCCCGATGACAAGGCGCGTGTTCTGGCGACGCTGCGCGAGCTCGAGGCCTCGGGTCGGCTGGGCCAGCTCAGCGTGACCCCGGCCTACGGCGCCCCGGGCGGCCCGCCGCCACCCCCCGGTGCTGCGGCGGCATCCGCTGCCGCCACCCCACCGCCACCACCGCCGGGAGCGACGCCTCCGCCTCCTCCGCCGACCGCACCACCGGGCTCGACCCCTCCGCCGCCACCGCCCAGCTGGGCCTAGGGACGGGTTCGAGGTGTTGTTCTGACCCGAGAGGCCAGCGGATCACCTCGAATGCGCGAGGGGGCCCGCAGGACGTCCGCCTGCGCGGTGACGTGTGCTGCCTCGTCGGGGCGACCCACGCCGAGGAGGTGCTGCGCGGAGCGCTCGAGCTCGGCGATGTCGGCCTCGACGACCTCGCGCCCATCGGCCTCGGCGCTCATCCGCTCACGCAGGGTGGTGTCACCGTTCGCGCTCATCTCCAGGCCATCGCGAGCAGCACCAGCGGCAGCGTGGCGGCCAGCACGGCGTAGGAGTAGGCGATGACGGGCAGCACCGGGTGCGGCGGCCCGTCGGCCAGCAGACGCAGCCGCACGGGGGCGGTGGTGCCGACACCGAGGGCGGCCTCCGGGGTGCGGCTGCCGGCCAGGGTCAGCAGGGCGCGCGCGGTCGCCACCTCACCACTGCGCCGCACCGCGGCCCGGTCGGCGAGAGCCTCGACGAGCAGCCGCACCTCACTCAGGGCGGCAGCCGACCGCAGCGGTTCGGGCACGGCGCGGTGCAGGACGGTGAAGAACTCCAGCAGCAGGTCGTGCCGGCCGCGCAGGTGGGCCTCCTCGTGGGCGACGACCGCCGCGAGCTGGTCGGGCGGCAGCGCGTCGAGCACCCCCTGCGTGAGCACCACCCGCGACCGCCGACCGGGGATGCAGTAGGCGGTGGGTGTGGGGTGCTGCAGGATGCGCATCCGCTCGTCGTGCTGGGCGATGATGTCGACGAGCTGCCGGTGGTCGGCCCGCACCCGCCGTAGCCTGATGCCGACGTGGTGGGCCGCATACAGCAGCCGCACCACGATGGCGATGCTGAAGAGCACGGCGGGCAGGAGCAGCCCCAGGTGCTGCATCGGGTCCTCGCCGTCGAGGAGCAGGGGGAGGGCAGCAGGAGCCGCCGCCAGGGCCGCGAGGACACCGCCGAGCGACACCGCCTGCCAGGCCACCAGGGCCGACCGCGGCGCACGCCGGAAGCCCTTCCGACGGGCCATGAGGCCCGGGGCGACCCACGCGAGGAGCGCCGCGAGCCCCGCGAGGACGAATGGGATCACGGGCCCATGGTGGCAGGCGCGGGCGCCGGCCCGACGTCGACCCCACGGGAACGGCAGCCGGGGGTGTCGGCAGAGGAGTCAGCGCCGGCGGATCATGGTGCGCCGAGCGGTGCTGACCGTGCTGCCCGTGCTGACCGTGCTGACCGTGCTGCCCGAGTCGCTCCCGGCCCGTGCCTCGATCTGCGCGAGCGCCGATTTGATGTCGGCCAGTTCGTCGGTCGTGGCGCCGTCGAGGAAGTGCAGCAGGGCGGCGCGGCGGTCGGTGACGTCCATGTCGTCGAGGGTGCGCAGCATCGTCCGTGCGGTGAGTGCCTCCCGGGTGTCGGCGGGGAAGTAGCGCCACGCGCGGCCGTCGCGCTCGCGGGTGACGAGGGCCTTCTTCGCCAGCCGGTCGAGCACGGTCATCACCGTGGTGTAGGCGATCTCGCGCTCACCCTCGAAGCGGTCGTGCACCTCGCGCACGGTCGCACCCCCGAACGACACGCCCCCGGCGGTCGACGCCTCCCACAGGTGCTCCATGACGACCCGCTCGAGGTCGCCGAGGCGGGGCGCGGAGGTCGAGTGCGGCATGGCTACTCCTTCGGGGTGGGCGCGGCCGGGTGGCGCGCGTCGAGGTCGACAACCGTGTCGAAGCGGTCGAGGGCCTCGGGTCGGTGGCTGACCATGACGACGCTGCGACCCTTGGTGGCCGAGAGTACGTCGTCGAGGACCGCTGTGGCGGTGGCGTCGTCGAGATGTGCGGTCGGCTCGTCGAGCAGCACCACCGGCCGGTCGGCGAGCACGGCCCGGGCCACGCCGAGCCGGGCGCGTTCACCCCCGGAGAGGCCGCGACCGCCGCTGCCCAGGCGGGTCCCGAGGCCGTCGGGAAGGTCGGCCAGCCAGTGGCCGAGGCCGGCGCGTGCAAGCGCCTCACCCACGGCGTCGTCGTCGGCCTCGGGGCGGGCCAGGCGCAGGTTGGCACCGACCGACGTGGCGAACACGTGCGGCTCGTCGTCGACCACGGCCACGTGGCGGCGCACGTCGTCGACGGTGAGGTCGCGCACGTCGGTGCCGTCGACGGCGTGGCGTCCGCGGCTCGGGTCGAGGTGCCGGGCGAGGACGGCGAGCAGGGTGCTCTTGCCCGAGCCGTTCGCACCGATGACTGCGACCCTCGCGCCGGGTGTCAGGTGCAGGTCGGTCGGAGCCAGCTGCTCGCCGTGGCCGGTCCACGAGGCCGCGACGCCGTTCAGGTCGACGACCCGGGCCGACGTGCGGGTGCCGGCAGCGACCGCAGCGGGCGAGTCGGTCACCGCCGGCTCCTGGTCGAGCAGGTCGTCGAGCCGGGCGCCGCTGCCCTGGGCGCGGGCGAGCGAGCGCATCGTGTCGACGAGCGGCGCCAGGGCGTCTCCGACGGCGACGGGCACGACGACCAGCAGTGCCGCGACGGGGCCGCCGGTGACGGACGGGTCGACGAGCAGAGCGGCGGCCAGCGTCGCCGCGGCGGTGGCCACGAGCAGGGTGGCGGCGACCAGCGCGCGACCTCTACTCTGCCGGCCCACCGCGCGGCGCAGGGTGTCGTGGGCGTCGTCGAGCCACCCGGCGGCGGTGCCCGACGCGCCGATCGCCCGCAGCTCGCCGGCCTGGCGCGCCACGAGGTCACTGACCCGCAGCACCTCCGCCCGCGACTCGAGCAGCTCGTCGCGCGAACGGGACTCGAGCAGCCAGGCGAGCCAGCACGTCAGGGTGATCGCGACGAGCAGGCCGGCGAGCACCAGCCCGACGGCGGGGGCGAACCACGCGGTGAGCAGCACGGCCACGAGCCCGGCGAGCGCGCTCGAGATCAGCGGCACGGTGACCCGCACCTGCGCCTCGACCACGTCGGTGAGGTCGTCGACGACCCCCGTGAGCACACTCGAGCGGGAACGACGCCCCAGGCGGGCCGGGGTGAGCGGCACAAGGGCGGCGTAGACCGAGGTGCGCCGCTCGGCGAGGTCGTCGAGCGCCGCGTCGTGCGACACCAGCCGCTCGAGGTAGCGGAAGAACGGCCGGGCGATGCCGAAGGTGCGCACGGCCACGATCGCGACCAGCAGGGTCAGGATGACCGGCTCCTCGCTGGCGCGCACGATGAGCCAGCCGGAGGTCGCGGTGAGGGCGATGCCGGATGCCGTCGCGGCGCCGCCGAGCAGCCCACCGATCACCGTGCGGCGGGTCGGGCGGAGCAGGCTGGCCGGGTGGGCCCTCATACGACCACCTCCGCGCCCTCGCGGGTCAGCACGACGTGCCGGTCGGCCAGGGCGACGAGGTCGGGCCGGTGGGTCACGACCACCACGGTGCGCCGCTCGGCGAGGCCGGCGAGCACCTCGTGCACCAGGTTCGCGGCGTCGGCGTCGAGGTGCGCGGTGGGCTCGTCGACGAGGAGCACGGGGGCCGTCGAGAGCGTGGCCCGGGCCAGGGCGGTGCGGGCCCGCTGCCCGGCCGAGAGGCCGAAGCCGTCGTCGCCGAGCGGTGTCGCCAGGGCCAGGGGCAGGCCGGCGACGAACCCCTCGAGGCCGACCAGGCGCAGTGCGTCCCAGAGGGCCTGGTCATCGGCACCGTTGCCGAGCACGAGGGCCTCGCGCAGCGTGCCGGCTGGCAGGAACGGGCGCTGGGTGACGAGGTGGGCGCGGCCGGCGCGAACGGAACCGGCAGTGGGCGTGCGCAGCCCGGCCGCAAGCTCGAGAAGGGTCGACTTGCCGACCCCGGAGGGTCCGGTGACGGCGGTGAGGCCGGGCCCGGCATCGAGGTGGACGCCGACGAGGACGGGGCTGTGGGCTCCGGGGTAGGTGTAGGCGACGCCCTCCAGGCGCACGCCGATCTCGTCGTGTGCGACCGGCGCCGGCCCGGCATCCGCCTCGAGCTCGGCGAGGATGCCGTCGATCGCCTCCGCGCCGTCGGCGGCCGCGTGGAACTCCGCACCCACCCGCCGGATGGGCCAGTAGGCCTCCGGTGCGACGAGGATGGCGAGCAGGCCGACCTGCAGGGTCATCGACCCCTGGGTGAGCCGGAGACCGACGGTGACGGCGACGATCGCGACCGAGATCGAGGCCAGCAGCTCCAGCGCGGCCGACGACATGAAGGCCAGCTTCAAGGTGGCCATCGTGGCCGCACGGTGCCGCTGGCTGACCTCGCCGATGACCTCGGCCTGCCGCTCGGCGCGCCCGTAGCCGACCAGGGTGGGCAGGCCGCGCATCACGTCGAGGAAGTGGCCGGACAGCGAGGCCAGCGCCGACCAGCGTCGCTCGGTCTCGGCCTGGGTGGCGCGCCCGATGAGCGCGGCGAAGAAGGGCAGCAGGGGGAGGGTGAGCAGCACGATGAGCCCGCTGCGCCAGTCGACGATGAACAAGGTGCCGAGCGCGAGCACCGGCACCACGGCACCGGCGACGAGCGCGGGGAGGAAGCGGGCGGCATACGGCTCGACGGATGCCGCGCCCTGGGCGGCCAGGGTGACCGCGCGGTCCGGGGCCGGGCGCTGCTCGGCGGGGGCGGCGAGCCAGCGGCCGACGAGCCGGCCGCGCAGGGCCACCGTGACCTCGACCCCCACCCAGGCCGCGACCCGCTCGGAGATCCACGCGAGCACGGCCCGCACCGCGAACAGCCCCGCCAGCCAGAGACCGGGAGTGCGTAGCGAGGTGCCGTCGACGACCGCCACCACGAGGAGAGCGACCGCGATCGCCAGGCCGATGGTGGCCACTCCCGAAAGGACGCCCACGACCGCCAGGACGGCGACCGGCTGACGTGCAGCCGGCGCCGTCCTGAGCAGTCGAGGGTCGAAGGGCCTCATCGCGGGAGGTGCTGCCGGGTCATGTCACGCGACGGAGACCGGGGCCGGGATGTTCTGCGTGCTGAGCCGCTTGCGGAAGACCCAGTACGTGTACCCGGTGTAGAGCAGCACGATCGGCGTGAAGACCAGCGCCGCGACGGTCATGATCTTCAGCGTCAGCTCGCTGCTCGACGCGTTCTCGATGGTGAGCGAGGTGCCGCCGGCGAGCGTGGTCGGCATGACGTTCGGGTAGAGCGTCAGGAAGTAGGTCGCCACGGCCGCGGCGAACGTGACGCCCGTGCCGATGAAGGCCCAGCCCTCACGACCGCGGATGTTCGCGAGGATCCCCCCGACGAGGGCGAGCGCCGCGACGACTGTGGTGATCCACGACCACACGGTGCCCTGGGTGAGTCCCAGCCAACCGAGCAGGATGACGGCCAGCACCGCGCTGCCCGCGCCCAGGGTCGTGCCCAGCTTCTGGGCGTCGCGCTGGATGTCGCCGCGCGTCTTGAGCGCGAGGAAGAAGGCACCGTGGGTCAGGCTGAGGCCCAGGACGACCAGGCCGCCGAGCAGGCTCATGGGGTTGAGCAGCGTGAAGAAGTTGCCGACGAACTCCATGTCCTTGTCGATCGGCACCCCGCGCACGACGTTGGTCAGTGCCACGCCCACGAGGAGCGGCGAGGCGATCGAACCGAAGATGATCGCCCAGTCCCAGCGCTGGCGCCAGGTGTCGTCGTCGCGCTTGCCGCGGTACTCCAGGCCCATGTTGCGCACGATGAGCGCGATGAGCAGCACCAGCAGTGCGAGGTAGAAGGCGGAGAACATCGTCGCGTACCACTCCGGGAACGCCGCGAAGGTGGCGCCACCGGCGGTGAGCAGCCAGACCTCGTTGCCGTCCCAGTGCGGGCCGATGGTCGTCAGCATGACCCGACGACGCTTCTCGGTGTCAGCGGCGTCGCTGCCCGCGCCGAGCACGGGCAGCAGTGCCCCGACGCCGAAGTCGAAGCCCTCGAGCACGAGATAGCCGGCCCAGAGCAGGCCGATGAGGCCGAACCAGATGAGTTGGTAGTCCATGAGTGTGTGTCCTCGATCCGGTCTCAGTAAGCGAACTCGAGCGGGGCGTCCTCGCCCTTTTCCGCGGGGTCGACCGGCTCCTCGAAGGGATCGGCGCCGCGACGGACGTAGGTGAGGAACAGCTTGACCTCGATGACGGCCAGCACCGCGTAGACGAGGGTGTAGGCGATCATCGAGAACCAGACCTCACCGGTGCTGACCGACGGCGAGACGCCGGTGCTGGTGGTCATCAGGCCGTAGACGATCCAGGGCTGACGGCCGACCTCGGTGAAGATCCAGCCCCAGCTGTTCGCGAAGACCGGTGCGAGGGGGGTCAGCACGGCGACCCAGACCCACCACGTGGATGCCGGGACGCGGCCCCTGCGGATGCCCCACAGGGTGATCGCGGCGAAGAACATGGTGAGGAAACCCAGGCCCATCATGAACCGGAACGACCAGTAGGTCAGCGGGATCAGGGGGGCGTAGCTCTCGGCGGTGGCGAGGGCCGCGACCTGCGGTCCGTACTGGGCGGCGACCGCCTCCGCCTTGGCGCGCTCGCTGCCCTGGAGGTCGTTGATGCCCTCCACGGTGCCGTCGAAGCTACCCGTCGCCATGAAGGAGAGCAGCCCGGGGATCTCGATGATCCTCGTGGCCTCGCTGCCGTCGAGCGACCCGACGGACAGCACCGAGAAGGGCGCGTTGCTCGTGGTCGTGTACAGACCCTCGGCGGCCGCCATCTTCATCGGCTGCACCTCGGTCATGATCTTGCCCTGGATGTCACCGGTCACGATGACGCCGAGCGACGCGACCAGCGCGACGACCGCGCCGAGCTTGGTGGCCTTGCGGTACATGCTCACGTCGGGGGTGCCGGCGTGCTTGCGCATCAGCCAGAGGGCCACGCCCATGACGACCGCGCCGCCGACCATGTAGGCCGAGGCGATGACGTGCGGGAACGTCACGAGCTGCACCTTGTTGGTGAGCACGGCCCAGAAGTCGGCCATCTCGGCGCGGCCGGTGGCCGGGTTGAACCGGAAGCCGACCGGGTTCTGCATGAAGGAGTTCGCCGCGAGGATGAAGTAGGCCGACAGCACGGTGCCGATGTGCACCAGCCAGATCGCGCCCACGTGCAGCTTCTCGGGAAGCCGGCCCCAGCCGAAGATCCAGATGCCCAGGAAGGTCGACTCGAGGAAGAACGCGAGGAGCGCCTCGAAGGCGAGGGGTGCGCCGAAGATGTCGCCGACGAAGCGCGAGTAGTCGGACCAGTTCATGCCGAACTGGAACTCCTGCACGATGCCCGTGACCAGACCGAGGGCGAAGTTGATGAGGAAGAGCTTCCCGAAGAACTTGGTGAGCCGCAGGTACTCCGGGTTTCGGGTGCGCAGCCACTGCGTGTGGAACACCGCGACGATCAGCGACATGCCGATCGTGATCGGGACGAACAAGAAGTGGTAGACGGTCGTGATGGCGAACTGCCACCTGGCGACATCAACGGCATCCATGCAGGACTCCTGGGGCAGTCAAAAGCGGCGTGACAATCTATAAACTACAACGCGTCGTAGATGGCTCTGACCGGTTCCGGTGTGAGGCCAAGCACGCAGGTCAGCCTTACCTTTGGCCCCGTTGGGCGGGTGCAGCCAGGGACCTGGTGCGGCTGCGGCGGGCGCGTGACCGGATGGACCGTGACTACGCCGAGCCACTCGACGTGCCGGGGCTCGCGGCGCAGGCGTTGATGTCGGTGGGGCACTTCCCCCGCAGCTTTCGCAAGGCCTACGGCGAGACCCCGTACGCCCACCTGATGACCCGCCGGGTCGAGCGGGCGGCGTGGTTGCTGCGGCAGGGCGAGCTGTCCGTCACCGACGTCTGCATGCAGGTCGGCTGCACCTCGCTCGGCTCGTTCAGCGCCAGGTTCACCGAGCTGATGGGTGAGACCCCGAGCGCGTACCGGGCGCGGTCGCACGACGAGCGGGCCGGCATCCCGTCGTGCGTCGCCAAGCAGGCCGACCGTCCGACCCGCCGGGGCACGGGTCGGTCAGGATCGCAGAAGCGCGCGGAGGTGACCGGTGCCTGACCTCGACGACATGGACACGACCACCAGCACCGCACCCGCCGGGATGCCGGCCGCTCCCGGTTGGCCGGCCACCGCCGGTTCGCCGGCCACCGCCACGCTCGGCGTCGCCAACTGCTTCCTCGTCGTCGACGACCACGAGGCGGCGCTCACCTTCTACCGCGACGTGCTCGGCTGCACCGTCACCAAGGACGTCACGATGGGCGAGTTCCGCTGGCTCAGCGTCGCGACGCCGACCCAGCCCGAGCTCGAGATCACCATGCAGTCGGTCGGCATGTGCCCGGGGTGCAGCGAGGAGGACCGGCAGGCGGTGGACACCCTGCTGGCCAAGGGACTGATGAACCCGCTGGTCTTCCGCTGTGATGACGTCGACGCCCTCTTCGAGCACGTGCGCGCTGCTGGTGGCGAGGTGCTGCAGGAGCCGATGGACCAGTTCTACGGGGTGCGCGACTGCGCGTTCCGTGACCCCGCTGGCAACATGCTCCGGTTCAACCAGGCGCTGCCCACGAAGGAGTAGGGCGCCCTCAGCCCTCGGGAGCAGGGCGCCCTCAGCCCTCGGGGTACCCGTGCGGGTTGCGGCTCTGCCAGCGCCAGGTGTCGGCGCACATGTCGTCGACGGTGCGCGTGGCGCTCCAGCCGAGCTCGGCCTCGGCGCGGGCGGGGTCGGCGTAGGAGGCGGCGATGTCGCCGGGGCGCCGCGCCACGACCTCGTAGGGCAGCTCGTGGCCGCAGGCCCGCTCGAACGAGTGCAGCAGCTCGAGTACGGAGGTGCCGTGACCGGTGCCGAGGTTCCACGTCGAGACGGGGGTGTCGGTGGTCGCCAGGCGGTTCAGGGCCGCGATGTGCCCGGCGGCGAGGTCGTCGACGTGGATGTAGTCGCGCACCCCCGTGCCGTCGGGTGTCGGGTAGTCGTCGCCGTAGACGAGCAGCTTCTCGAGCCGGCCGACGGCCACCTGGGCGATGTACGGCATCAAGTTGTTGGGGACGTCGGACGGGTCCTCGCCGATCGTGCCGGACGGGTGCGCCCCGACCGGGTTGAAGTAGCGCAGCAGGCCGATCCGCCAGTGCGGGTCGGCCACGGCGACGTCGCGCAGGATCTGCTCCTGCATGACCTTGGTCCAGCCGTAGGGGTTTGTGGCCGAGGTGGGCAGGTCCTCGGTCATCGGCACGGGGGCGCTCTCGCCGTAGACGGTGGCCGAGGAGGAGAACACCATCGTCGAGACGCCGTGCCGGCGCATCGCCCGCACCAGGGAGAACGTCGAGCCGATGTTGTTCTCGTAGTACTCCAGCGGTTTGGCGACGCTCTCGCCGACGGCCTTGAACCCGGCGAAGTGGATGACCGCGTCGATGTGCTCGTGCGCGAACAGGTGCTCGGTCTTGTCGTGGTCGGTGAGGTCGAACGAGCGCACGTCGAGCGGCTGCCCCGTCAGTGCCTCGACCCGGCCGACGACCGACGGCTTGGCGTTGGCGAAGGAGTCGACCACCAGCACGTCGTGGCCGGCCGCGACGAGCTGGACGACCGTGTGGGAGCCGATGTAGCCGGCACCGCCGGAGACGAGAACGCGCATGGCATCGAACCTACCGTCGGGGGCGGCGGTCAGTCGTCCTCCGGCAGCACGATGTTGAGCACCCAGGAGACGAAGGTGATGACCACCGCGGCGAGCACGGCATCCCAGAAGAACTCGTCGATGGTGAAGTCGAGGTTGAGCCAGTCGCAGATCCACTCGGTGATCTGCAACATGAACGCGTTCACGATGAAGGTGAACAGCCCCAGGGTCAGCACGATGAAGGGGATGGAGAAGAGCTTGACGACCGGCTTGATGAACGCGTTGATCACGCCGAAGACCAGGGCGACGAAGAGGACCGTCACGACCTTGTTGGTCCACGAGCTGTCGCCGGTGGCCAGGTTCACTCCGGGGAGGACCAACGCGGCGACCCACAGTGCGAGGCCGTTGACGACGACCCGGATGAGGAAGTTCTTCACCGGCGCATTGTGACACGGGGGGACGCGTGCCCGTCGGGTCCGACGGGCCTGGTGCGACGGGCCTGTTCCGGATGCCGGTTCCGGATGCCGGTTCCGGCGGGCCGCTGGGCCGCTGGGCCGCTGGGCCGCTGGGCCGCTGGGCCGCTGGGCCGGGTCGCTGGGCCGCTGGGGCGGGCCTCTGGGCCGGGCCGCTGGGGCGGGCCGCTGGGCCGGGTCGCCCCATGGGGTTCCCTACAGTGGTCGGCATGACCGAAGACCCCCGGGCGAGCGCGCCCGACGCAGCGCCCGCGCCCGACCCGGGCCCCACCGCGCCGTCGGTGCGGCTGCGCCGTGCGCTCGACGCCCTGCCGACCTACACGCCCGGCCGGCCGGCCGCGGTGCAGCCGGGAGTGACGGCCTACAAGATCAGCAGCAACGAGAACCCGTACCCCCCGTTGCCGTCGGTGCTCGAGGCGGTGCGCGGCGCGGCCGGCGCGATGAACCGCTACCCCGACATGGCGGTGACGGCCCTGACCGCGGCACTGACCGACCGCCTCGACCTGCCGCCGGGTCGGCTGGCGCTCGGGCCGGGGTCGGTCGGTGTCCTGGGCCAGCTGGTCGCGGCGACCTGCGACCCCGGCGACGAGGTCGTGTTCGCCTGGCGCTCGTTCGAGGCCTATCCCATCCTGGTCACGCTCGCCGGGGCGGTGCCGGTACAGGTGCCGCTGGCTGCGGGTGATCGCCACGACCTCGAGGCGATGGCGGCGGCGATCACCCCCCGCACGCGGATGGTGCTGGTCTGCACCCCGAACAACCCGACGGGCACGACGGTGGGCGACGCCGAGCTGGCGCTGTTCCTCGAGAAGGTGCCCTCGGACGTGCTAGTCGTGATCGACGAGGCCTACCTCGAGTTCGTGACGGCGCCCGACTCGCCGGACGCGTTGGCGGTGCACCGCTCGCGCCCGAACGTCGCGGTGCTGCGCACGTTCTCCAAGGCCTACGGGCTGGCGGGGTTGCGGGTCGGGTATGCGGTGGCGCACGAGCCGGTCGCCGAAGCCCTGCGCAAGGCGGCGATCCCCTTCGGTGTGAACTCGCTGGCCCAGGTGGCGGCGGTCGCGTCGCTGGAGGCGTTCGACGAGCTCGAGGTGCGGGTCAAGGAGCTGGTCGAGGAGCGCTCGCGAGTGGTGGGTGCGCTCGTCGCCCAGGGGTGGTCCCTGCCCGACGCCCAGGCGAACTTCGTCTGGTTCGGGCTGGGGGAGCTGACGTCGCAGTTCGCGGCGGCGTGCGAGGCGGCCGGGCTGACGGTGCGTCCCTACGGGTCCGACGGTGCTCGGGCGACGATCGGTGAGCGCGAGGCGAACGACCGGCTGATCGAGGTCGCGGGGGCGTTCTTCGCGAGCCGCTGGGGCTGACCGCGACGTGAACTTCCGCGCCATCACTGTGACGTCGGGGAACTTCATTCGTGGCGGTGAAGCTTCCCCGACTTGACCGAGCTTCCCCGACGTCACAGTGACGGCGGGGAAACTCGGCGCCCCGGGACGCGGTGTCGCGGGGGTCAGCCGGCGAGGTCGGACTCGGCCACCACCCGCGGGGCCTGAGCCGCGAGCGTCCGGCCGCAGGGCCTGAGCCGCGAGCGTCCGGCCGCGGGGCCTGAGCCGCGAGCGTCCGGCCGCGGGGCCTGAGCCGCCGGCCGGACATCTGCGCACCCGTGCCGCGTCGTCGCACCCCCGGGTGTGGTTGCGTGGCCCGATGGCCACCATCGGATTCCACTGCTCCAACGAGCAGATCGCCCCCGGGCGTCTGCTCCGCGACGTCCAGCACGCCGAGGAGGTGGGCTTCACCGCCGCGATGTCCTCGGACCACCTGTCGCCGTGGCCCGAGCGTCAAGGAGAGTCCGGGTTCGCCTGGTCCTTCCTGGGCGCAGCCCTGGCCACGACCAGCCTGCCCTTCGGCGTCGTCACCGCACCCGGTCAGCGCTACCAGCCCGTCATCACCGCCCAGGCGGTCGCGACCCTCGCCAGCATGTTTCCCGGCCGGTTCTGGGCCGCGCTCGGTTCCGGGGAGGCCAGCAACGAGCGCGTCACCGGCGCGCCGTGGCCGCGCAAGGACGTGCGTGACGCCCGCCTGGTCGAGTGTGTCGACGTGATCCGTCGCCTCCTCGCCGGCGAGACCGTCGACCACGACGGCCTGGACCCCGGCGGTCGGGTCGAGATCCGGGTCGACGGGTACCGCGGCCAGTGGCTGCGGGAGCTGGCGCCCGGGGAGCAGGCCTACGCCTGACCCCGGGCCTCGAGGTGCTCGGCGACGGCCCGGGCCATCGGCCACGCACCCTCGCTGGTGTTCGACACCACGGTCCAGGTCAGGCGCTGCAGGCGGTCGTGCACGCTGCGGAACGAGACCCCTGCGTCGCTCCCGACGAGGGCGACCACTCCGTCCTGCGGGCCCAGCCAGAACCCCCGGCCGTACGGGGGGTCGGACTGCGGGGTGCTCGAGGGCCTGACCATCTCGGCGACCACGTCGCCCGGCACGATCCGACCCGAGAACACGGCGCGCCAGAACTCGGCCAGGTCGGCAGTGGTCGAGTACAGGCCACCGTCCCCACTTCCCACGACGGGCAGGTGCAGGACGTTCGTGCGGGGCCGGTCGGCCCACAGGTAGCCGGCGGCTGCGTCGTCCGCAGCTCGTCCGAGCGCAGGAAGGCGGTCGACGGCATCCCGGCCGGGACGCACACCCGGTCGGCCACCAGCTCCTCGAACGGTCGACCGGCCACCCGCCCCGCGACGACGGCGAGCAGGACGTAGCCGCTGTTGTTGTAGGCGAAGACCTTCCCGGGGGTGCTGACGTGGGCGAGGCCGTCGAGGGCCGGGAGGTAGTCCTCTGTCGTCCCGAGGGTGTGCGCGGGGACGGTGAGCACGTGGTCGGTGACCTCGGCAACGGCCTCCTCGTCGACGTAGTCGCCGATCCCCGAGCGGTGCTCCAGGAAGTGCTCGACCGTGACCCGGTCGTCGACCAGCGGCAGGTCGGTGCCGAGCACGTCGCGCACCGGGGTGTCCAGGGACACGGCGCCCTCGACGACCAGGCTCATGACCGTGAGGGCGGTCGGGCCCTTGGTGCCGCTCGCGATGCCCAGTCGCGTGGTCGGCGTCATCGCGATGCCGTGGCGCCGGTCGGCGAGCCCGAACGCCACGTCGACCTCGGTGGTGTCGCCGCGGTCGACGCGGACGACGCCCGAGAAGCCGGTGGTGGCCGCCACCGCGTCGATCGCGGCGGGAAGCGGTGAGGCAGGGAACGGGGCCACACCCGCGAACCTAGCGGCGGCGGCCTGGTGGAGCCGCCGGGTTTTCACGGGCCGCCGAGCCCTGGCTCTTCGCGGCTTGGTCGGAAGCGCCATGCCACCGGTACGGTGGTGTCCGACATCGGCAGTGACCGCCGCCACACCCAGCACCCGCGGTCACCACGACCCTGTCGGTCGCACGGGGCGGTTCCGACCCCCGCGTGCGTCCGGCACCGACGCGGCGACCGTCACCACGGGAGCCCGAAGAAGGAGTGCCCTGTGAGCGACAACGAGGTCGCACCGCTCGAGACGGCGTTCGGCGTGGACCACCACGTCTCGCGCGCCGAGGCCCCCGAACGCCCCGTCCAGGACGGCGGCCCGGAGATGGTCCAGCTGATCAGCCCCGAGGGTGAGCGCGTCTCGCACCCCGAGCACGACGCCGTCGTCGACGCGCTGACGCAGGAAGAGCTGCGCGGGTTCTACCGCGACCTCGTCCTCATCCGGCGCTTCGACGCCGAGGCCACGGCACTGCAGCGCCAGGGCGAGCTGGGCCTGTGGGCCAGCCTCCTGGGCCAGGAGGCCGCCCAGGTCGGCTCCGGCCGCGCCCTGCGCCCCCAGGACTACGCGTTCCCGACCTACCGCGAGCACGGCGTCGCCTGGTGCCGGGGCGTCGACCCGGTGAACCTCCTGGGCATGTTCCGGGGCGTCAACCACGGCGGGTGGGACCCCAACGAGAAGAACTTCCACCTCTACACGATCATCATCGGCGCCCAGACACTGCACGCCACCGGCTACGCCATGGGCGTGCAGCGTGACGGCAGCGTCGGCACGGGCGACGACGACCGCGACACCGCGGTGATCGCCTACTTCGGTGACGGCGCCACCAGCCAGGGCGACGTCTCCGAGGCGCTCGTGTTCGCCGGCGTCAACAACAGCCCGGTCGTCTTCTTCTGCCAGAACAACCAGTGGGCCATCTCCGAGCCGAACGAGAAGCAGACGCGGGCGCCGTTGTGGCACCGCGCGCGCGGGTTCGGCTTTCCCGGCATCCGGGTCGACGGCAACGACGTACTCGCCGTGTATGCCGTGACCAAGGCCGCTCTCGACGCCGCCCGCTCCGGTCAGGGCCCCACCTTCATCGAGGCGTTCACCTACCGGATGGGCGCGCACACCACGTCCGACGACCCCACCAAGTACCGTGTCTCGGCCGAGGTAGAGGTGTGGAAGCACCGCGACCCGATCGAGCGCTACAAGCGCTGGTTGCTCACCACGGGCCGGGCCGACAGCGACTTCTTCGACGCGGTCGAGGAGGATTCCGACGAGCTCGGCGCCTCGGTGCGCGAGCGCTGCCTGGCCCTGCCCGACCCCCCGGGCACCGACATGTTCGAGCACGTCTACGCGCAGCCCCACCCCGTCATAGAGCGCGAGCGAGCCGAGTTCGAGCGCTACCAGGCATCGTTCGAGGGGGCGCGCTGATGGCCGCCACCACCCTCGCGAAGGGCATCACCAGCGGTCTGCGGGCCGCCATGGACAAGGACCCCAAGGTCGTCCTCATGGGCGAGGACATCGGCAAGCTCGGCGGCGTCTTCCGGGTCACCGAGGGCCTGCAGAAGGACTTCGGCGAGGACCGCGTCATCGACACCCCGCTGGCCGAGGCCGGCATCCTGGGCACCGCCATCGGCATGGCCCTGCGTGGTTACCGCCCCGTCGTCGAGATCCAGTTCGACGGCTTCGTCTACCCGGCGTTCGACCACATCGTCAGCCAGGTCGCCAAGCTGCGGGCCCGCAGCCTCGGACAGGTGCCGATGCCCCTCGTCATCCGCATCCCGTTCGGTGGGGGTATCGGCGCCGTCGAGCACCACAGCGAGTCCAACGAGGCTTACTTCGCGCACACCGCGGGGTTGCGGGTCGTCGCCTGCTCCAACCCGCACGACGCGCACTGGATGATCCAGCAGGCCGTCGAGACCGACGACCCGGTCGTCTTCTACGAGCCGAAGCGCCGCTACTGGGACAAGGGCGAGGTCGGCGACCGCCCCGACGGTGCGCTCGGCACCGCACGCGTGCTGCGCGCGGGAACCGACGTCACGCTGCTGGCCTACGGCCCGATGGTGAAGACCTGCCTTCAGGCCGCCCAGGCGGCGCAGGAGGAGGGGCGCTCGCTCGAGGTCATCGACCTGCGTTCGCTCTCGCCGCTCGACGAGCCGGCCATCCTGGACTCCGCGCGCAGGACCGGCCGGGTCGTCGTCGTGCACGAGGCCTCGACGTTCCTCGGCATGGGGGCCGAGATCTCGGCGCTCATCACCGAGCAGGCGTTCTACTCCCTCGAGGCCCCGGTGCTGCGGGTCGGCGGCTACAACGTGCCCTACCCGCCGAGCCGCATCGAGGAGGAGTTCCTCCCCGACCTCGACCGGGTGCTCGACGCCGTCGACCGCTCCCTCGCTTTCTGAAAGGCGTTCTCGCAGATGGCTCTTCGGAAGTTCAACCTCCCCGACCCCGGCGAGGGCCTCACCGAGGCCGAGCTCGTCACCTGGCACGTCGCCGTCGGTGACACGGTCAGGGTCAACGACATCGTCGTCGAGGTCGAGACGGCCAAGTCGCTCGTCGAGCTGCCGGTGCCGTTCGCCGGCACCGTCACCTCGCTGCACGCGGCCGAGGGCGACACCGTCGAGGTCGGCACCACCATCATCACCGTCGATGACGGCCTGGGTGGGTCCTCGGATGCCGTCGCGCCGGCTCCCGCTGCGGCCGCGGCTCCCGCTGCGGCCGCGGCTCCCGCTCCCGCGGCCACGACCCCGGCGGCCTCGTCGGCCGACGCCCCACCCGAGATCGCCGAGGGCCTGATCGGTGGCACGACGTCGACCGGGCGCACGGCCGTGCTCGTCGGCTACGGGGTCAAGCAGACCGAGGCCAAGCGCCGCCCCCGCACCACCCGCGCCGTACCGGAATCGACCAATAGGTCACTCGGGGTACAGCCAGACCGGACCCCGTCCGTACCGGAATCGACCAATAGGTCACTGCAGGTACACCCCGACCCGGCCGGCGGTGTACCCGAATCGACCACTAGGTCACTCGGGGTACAGGACACCCTCACCCCGGAGCAGGTCCGCGCCCTGGCCAAGCCGCCGGTGCGCAAGCTCGCCAAGGACCTCGGCGTCGACCTCGGCACGGTCACCCCTACCGGAGCGGGCGGCACGGTGACCCGCGCCGACGTCGAGGCTGCCGCCGCAGGCGTTGCCACTCGGTTCATCGGCTACGCCGACGGGGACGCGAACGACGTGACCACCCGGGCGGGTGCCGAGCGAGAGGGGGTTCGCGAGGTCCGGCTCCCGGTCAAGGGTGTGCGCAAGATGATGGCCCAGGCCATGGTCGCCTCTGCGTTCACCGCACCGCACGTCACCGAGTGGGTCACCGTCGACGTCAGCGCCACCATGGACCTCGTCGAGCGGCTCAGGAAGGACAAGGAGTTCCGCGACGTCAAGGTGACACCCCTGCTCGTGCTCGCCAAGGCCATGTGCCTGGCCGTGCGGCGCAACCCGGGCGTCAACGCGACCTGGGACGAGGCCGCCCAGGAGATCGTGCTCAAGCACTACGTCAACCTCGGCATCGCCGCCGCCACCCCGAGGGGCCTTGTCGTCCCGAACGTCAAGGACGCCGAGCGGATGAGCCTGCGCGAGCTCGCCGAGGCGATCGGTGCCCTCACCGCCACCGCTCGTGAGGGTCGCACCCAGCCGGCCGACATGTCCGGTGGAACCCTCACCATCACCAACGTCGGTGTCTTCGGCGTCGACGCGGGCACGCCCATCCTCAACTCCGGCGAGGCGGCCATCCTCGCGTTCGGCACCGTCGCCCGGCGCCCCTGGGTGGTCACGGCATCCGACGGCACCGAGACGATCGAGCCGCGCTGGGTCACCACGCTGGCCCTGAGCTTCGACCACCGCCTCGTCGACGGCGCCCTCGGCAGCCGCTACCTCGCCGACGTCGCGGCGATCCTGGCCGACCCCTCGCGCGCGCTCGTCTGGGGCTGAGCCCGGTGTCGGCGCAGGCCGCGGAGCCGACCGGCGTCGTCTTCCCCGAGGTCGACGGCCGGCGCTCCACCGGCGCCACCGGCCGAGCGGTCGTGGCCGACGCGCTGCGCCCGGTGGACCCGCTCGGGGCGGCCGCCGCCCAGCGCGAGACCAGCTGGCGCAGCGGTTACCTCACCCACTTCCGTCGCCTCGTCGAGGCCGGTCTCGACCGCCCCGAGGATGCCGTCGCCATCGCCGATGCCGGGCTCGCCTCGGTCTACGACCGGATGTGCTGGCGCGACCCCGACGGCCACCAGGTTCGCCTCGAGGCTGCCCTCGGTGGCGTGGCCGGCAGCCCCGCCGACCTGCTCACGACCGAGACGCTCGGTGGCGAGGGCCAGCCCGAGCCCGCGCTCACCATCCCCTACCGCGGCTCCCGGCTCGGCGGCGACGACCTGCGGCGCCGGCTCGACAACTGGGTTGCCGACGGTGTCGTCGAACCGAGCCTGCGCGACGCCGTCGGTGCGGTGCTCGACCACCCCGAGTGGCTACGCCTCGAGGGCCGCACCGTCGTCGTGCTCGGAGCCGCCGCCGAGATGGGCCCGCTGCGCTCGCTGCTGCGCTGGGGCGCCACGGTCGCCGCCGTCGACCTGCCGCGGCCCGACCTCTGGACCCGGCTGCTCGGCGACATCCGCGGGCTGCCCGGCCGGGTGCTCGTGCCCGCCACCCCCGGCAGCACCGACCTCGCCCAGCGCACCGGCGTCGACCTGGTGCACGACCTGCCGACCGCCACCGGGTGGGTCTGCGGCCTGCCCGGCTCGCTCGTCGTCGGGAACTACGTCTACGCCGACGGCGCCACCAACGTGCGGGTCAGCACCGCGGTCGACGCCCTCACCGAGACGGTCCGCCAGGCGCGCCCCGGCACCGCGATGTCGTTCCTCGCCACCCCCACCGACGTGTTCGCCGTGCCGGGCGAGGCCGTCGACGCCTCGGCCCGGGCCTATGCCGACCGCCGCACCTCGAAGGTGCTGCGCGGCCCGCTGCGCACCCTGTCGGGTGGCCGCCTGCTCCGCCGCAACTACGTCCCGGGCGAGGACCCCGGCATCAACGACTCGGTCGTGATCCAGCAGGGGCCGAACTACCTGCTCGCCAAGCGGCTCCAGCGGTGGCGCGCCACGTCGGCACGGGCCCGGGGTGCCACCGTCTCGTTCAAGATCGCCCCTCCCACCCGCACCCGTTCGGTGCTCAAGAACCGCGCCCTGGCGGCGGCCTACGCCGGAGCCCACCGCTTCGGCGTCGAGGTGTTCGAGCCAGGGACGGCCAACACCCTGATGGCGGCGCTGCTCGTGCACGACCTGGCCGCCGGGTCGCCCCGGCAAGAGCACCCGTGGCAGGACGAGGCGTATGCCGCCGCGCACGGTGGGTTGTGGCGTGCCGCCTACGACCCGCGCAGCGCGCTCGGGCTCGCCGCGCTGCTCGGCGCCGCCTCCGCCCGCCCCTGACTCCGACCCTGCTCCGAGTTGGGTGCTGAAACGGCTGCCCTGGCGACCACTTCAGCACCCGACTCCGACCCGACTCCGACCCTGCTCCGACTTGGGTGCTGAAACGGCTGCCCTGGCGACCACTTCCGCACTCACGCCCGAAGCCGTGCGACGGATCCGCGACCGAGCCTGTTGCTGCCCACGGAATCCGTGGTTGGCGCTGGGTTCGGCCAGCCGTCATGATGGAGGGCATGAGCTCCACCTCGTCGATACCGAAGCGACCGTCCGACCCCCTCGACCTCGTCGACGTCGACAGCCTGCTCAGCGACGAGGAGAAGGCCATCCGCGCGGCCACCCGTCAGGTCTGCGCCGATGTCGTCGACCCCTACGTCATGCAGTGGTACGAGTCGGGTGACCTGCCCGTGGCCCGCGAGCTCGCCAAGGAGTTCGGCAAGGTCGGCCTGCTCGGCATGCACCTCGAGGGCTACGGCTGCGCCGGCATGTCGGCCGTCGACTACGGCCTGGCCTGCCTCGAGCTCGAGGCGAGCGACTCCGGCATCCGCTCGCTGGTGTCGGTGCAGGGCAGCCTGGCGATGTTCGCGATCTGGCGGTTCGGCACCGAGGAGCACAAGCAGGAGTGGCTGCCGCGGATGGCGGCCGGCGAGGCGATCGGCTGCTTCGGGCTCACCGAACCCGACCACGGTTCCGACCCCGCTTCGATGCGCACCCGCGCTCGCCGCGAGGGTGACGACTGGGTGCTGAGCGGCTCGAAGATGTGGATCACCAACGGCTCGATCGCCGACGTCGCGGTCGTCTGGGCCAACGCCGGTGAGGAGAACGGTGGCATCCGTGGCTTCGTCGTCCCCACCCACACCCCGGGGTTCGCCGCGCACACGATCACCCACAAGATGTCGCTGCGCGCGTCGGTCACCTCCGAGCTCACCTTCGACAACCTCCGACTCCCTGCGGATGCCGTGTTCCCCGACGTCAGCGGCCTCAAGGGCCCGCTCGCCTGCCTCTCGGAGGCGCGGTACGGCATCGTCTGGGGCTCGCTGGGCGCGGCGCGGTCCTCGCTCGACGCCGCGCGCCGCTACTCGATGGAGCGCATCCAGTTCGGGCGCCCGATCGCCGGCTTCCAGCTGACCCAGGCCAAGCTCGCGAACATGGCCACCGAGCTGCAGCTCGGCCAGCTGCTCGCGCTGCACCTCGGTCGCCGCAAGGACACCGTCGGGCTGCGACCTGAGCAGGTGTCGGTCGGCAAGTACAACAACGTCACCAAGTCGATCGAGATCTGCCGCACCGCGCGGACGATCCTCGGGGCGAACGGCGTCAGTGGCGAGTACCCCGTCATGCGGCACGCCAACAACCTCGAGTCGGTGCTCAGCTACGAGGGCACCGTCGAGATGCACACCCTCGTCATCGGCGAGGCCCTCACCGGCGAGTCCGCCTTCCGCTGACGGCTGGTCGCCTGACCTCCCGCCGGCAGCGCCGCCGGCCGATCCGAACCCTGGCTGCCCGTCGTGCCCGGCGGGCGGGACGATGACCCTTCCACCCATTTCTCGGAGCCTCCCGTGCTGTCCGCCTATGCCCCGCTCTTCCGCGTCCCCGGCGCGACCCGCTTCATCGCGGGTACCGCACTGTCACGCACCGGCGGTGCGATGTTCGGTGTCGCGATCATCGTCATGCTCAGCGAGCGGCGCGGCTCCTTCGGGCTCGCGGGAGCGGTCTCCGCGGTCGGCCTGCTCGTGCTCGCGATCGCGGGCCCGCTGATCGGCCGGCTCGTCGACAAGCACGGCCAGCGGCGCATCGCCCTGCCCTTCGTGGTGTTCTCCTCGATGTGCGGGGTCACCGTCGCGGTGCTGTCCTGGACCGACGCACCGGCCTGGACCCTCTTCGTCTTCTACGGGCTGAGTGCCGTGCTGCCCGAGCCCGGCCCGATGTCGCGGGCCCGGTGGGCGCGCATCTACCGCGACGACCCCGACCGGCTGCACACCGCGATGTCGTTCGAGCAGGTTTCCGACGAGGCCTCGTTCGTGATCGGCCCGGTGCTGGCCGTGCTCGTGTCGACGCTATGGTTCCCCGAGGCCGGCCTGCTTCTCGCCGAGCTGTTCTTCACGGCGGGGATGCTGGTGTTCCTCTCCGCGCGCGCCACCGAGCCGCCGGTCGTGCCGCACGCCGACCGCCCGGCCGGGCTGGCCGTCCGCCGCCCGGGCCTGCTCCTCGTCTCGACCGCGTTGGTCATGACCGGCGTCATCTTCGGTGCCAACGAGGTCATCGCCGTCGCCTACGCCAAGGAGAGCGGTGAGACCGGCTTCTCCAGCGTCATCCTCGGGGCGTTCGCCCTCGGGTCGACCCTCGCCGGCCTCGTCTTCGGCAGCAGGCAGTTCCGCATGACGATGACCCGGCGGCTGCTCCTGGCCGCGACGGGCATGTTCGTGCTGGAGGTGCCGGCCCTGCTCGTCGGGGGCCTGTGGCCACTGGTCGTCGTCATGTTCGTGGCCGGGTCGGCGACGGCGCCGATGCTCATCACCAGCCTGTCCCTGGCGCAGCGGCTGGTGCCGGCGGCGCTGGTCACCGAGGGCATGGCGGTGGCCATCACCGGCATCCTCATCGGCATCTCGGGCGGGTCGGCCGTCGGCGGCTGGGCCATCGAGGCGTGGGGCGCCCAGCCCGCGTATGCCGTGCCCGTGGTGTGCGGCGGGCTCGCCCTCGCGATCATCGCCCTGCGCTACCGGCACCTCGAGCGCCACGAGCTCGCCAACGCCTGATCACTCCAGCCAGGTGCCGGCACGCATCACGTCGACGACGTGCAGGGTGTGGTCGAGGTGCACCAGGTCGGCCCGACGGCCGGGCTCGATGGCGCCGACGTCAGCGAGCCCGTGCAGGCGCGCCGGGGTGTTGGTCGCCGCCTCCACGACGGCGTCGAGGGGGAGCCCGACCACCTGCACGGCGTACCGCACGGCGCGGTCCATCGTCAGCGTGCTGCCGGCGATGGCGCCGTTCGACGCGAGCCGGGCGACCCCGTCGCGCACCAGCACCAGCACCGGGCCGAGGTCGTAGTCGCCGTCGGCCGCCCCGGCCGCCGCCATGGCGTCGGTGACGAGCAGGAAGCGGTGCGGTGCGGAGGTCGCCGCCCAGCGGAGCACCTCGGGATGCAGGTGGATGCCGTCGGCGATCAGCTCGACGAACGCCCGCGGGTCCTCGACGAGCGCCAGCACCGGCCCGGGCTCGCGGTGGTGGATCGGGCGCATCGCGTTGAACAGGTGGGTCGCGAGGCGGGCGCCGACGTCGATCGCCCGGCGCGTCACGGCATCCGTCGCGTCACTGTGCCCGATCGCGGCGATAACCCCGCGGTCGGCGAGGAGCGCCACGGTGTCCAGGCCGCCGGCCAGCTCGGGGGCGAGGGTGACCATGCGCACCGTGTCGTCGCCGGCGTCGAGCACGCGCGCCACCTCGGCCGGGTCGGGAGCCCGCAGGAGGGCGGGGTCGTGCGCCCCGCAGTGGTCGGCACTCAGCCACGGGCCCTCGAGGTGGATGCCGGCCAGCTCGCCGGAGCGCACGAGCGGTGCCAACGCCCGCACCGACCGCTCGAGCCGCTCGATGGTGTCGGTGACCAGGCTGGCCATCATCGTGGTGGTGCCGTGAGCGCGATGTGCCGCGAGCACGGTCGCCGCCTCGACCGGGTCACCGGAAGGAAAGGCCGCGCCACCCCCACCGTGCGAATGGGTGTCGACGAACCCGGGCACGAGGGTTCCGGGAAGGTGCCGGGCGACCGGGGCCGGCGGGGTGCCCCCACCGGCCCCGGTGATCCGGTCGTCGTTCGCCTCCACCCAGCCCGGCTCGACCGAGCCGGTGGGCAGCACGACGCGGTCAGCGCTGAGCAGCACTCGCCCCCACCTTCTCGCCGTCGGTGTCCGTCGTCGTGTCGGCCGGTTCGTCGTCGTCCTCACGCCCCGGCGTGCGCAGGTTCCACCGGCGGATGACGAAGCGGAACAGTAGGTAGTAGACGATGGCGTAACCGAGCCCGATCACGATCAGCAGCAGCGGTTTGGTCGCGATGTTGAAGTTGAGCACGTAGTCGAACAACCCTGCGCTGAAGCCGAACCCGTCCTTGATGCCGAGGGCGTTGGTCAGCGCCATCGAGGTGCCGGTGAGTACCGCGTGGATGACGTAGAGCGGCCAGGCCACGAACATGAAGGCGAACTCGAGCGGCTCGGTGACACCGGTGAGGAACGAGGTGAGCGCCGCTGAGATCATCAGGCCGCCGACCAGCTTGCGGGACTTGAGCTTGGCCTCCTGCCAGATCGCCAGGGCGGCTGCGGGCAGCGCGAACATCATGATCGGGAAGAAGCCGGTCATGAACGCTCCCGCGGTCGGGTCGCCGGCGAGGAAGCGGCGGATGTCGCCCTCCACGATCGTGCCGGTGGCCGGGTTGGTGTACTCGCCGAGCACGAACCACGGCACCGAGTTGAGGATGTGGTGCAGGCCCAGGGGGATCAGCAGCCGGTTGGTCGTGCCGTAGACGAAGCCGCCGAGAATCGAGTTCGCGGCGACCCACTCGCCCAACGCGGTCAGGCCGGCGTCGAAGGCCGGGTAGATGAGCGCCAGCAGAACGGCCAGGACGAGCGTGGCGAAGCCGGTGACGATCGGCACGAAGCGCCGACCGCCGAAGAACGCGAGGTAGGGCGGCAACGAGAGGCGGTAGTAGCGCTGCCAGAGGTAGGCCGCGATCAGGCCGCAGAGGATGCCGCCGAGCACGCCGTAGTTGATCAGCTCCTGGTCCTCGCCCTGGGGCGGCAGCGGGAGCACGAAGGGGGACACGGCATCCCCGACGCCTTTGAAGACGACGTAGCCGACGACGGCGGCGAGAGCGGTCGACCCGTCGGCCCTCCTGGCCATGCCGATCGCCACACCGACGGCGAAGAGCAGCGGCAGGTTGTCGAAGAGGGCGCCCCCTCCGCTGGCGAGCACGGCGGCGACCTTGTCCCAGCCCAGGCCGTCAGCGCCGAGCAGGTCGGGCTGGCCCAGCCGCAGCATCAGGGCCGCGACGGGTAGGGCGGCGATCGGCAGCATCAGGCTGCGACCGAACTTCTGGACGGGCGCGAGGTTGAGGCGCCGCTTGGGCCCTGTCTCGGCCGTGGTGTCTGCAGTGGTCATCGGTTTCTCCCAGTCGGTGGTGCGGCGGCTTCGTCGGTCATCGTGCTGTCCAGGGAGACGTGCACCTCGTAGCGGTCGCCCCGGTAGTGGCTGGTCACCCGCTCCAGGGGCCGGCCGCCGCACCGGCTGCGCCGGTCGACGGTCAGGAGCGGGTCGCCGGGGACGACGTCGAGGTGGTGGGCGAGCGCGGTGTCGGCCAGCGCGGCGCGCACCGTCTGCTCGGCGGTGTCGACGACCAGGCCGTACTCCTGCGCGAACAGCTCGTAGAGGGAGCGGCCCAGGTCGTGCCGGTCCAGGCCCGGCAGCAGGACGGGCGAGTACCAGCCGGCCTCGAAGGCCATCGGCTCGCCGGCCGCCAGACGCACGCGCTGGACCCACCACACCGGCAGGCCGGGCGCCAGCTCGAACCACGCCGCCACCTCGCGGGGTGGTTCGACCGACGCCACCCGCACCACCCGGGTCGACGGGGTCTTTGCGCGACGGCGCATCTCCTGGGTGAACGAGGCGAGGTGCAGGTGTGACTGCACTCGGGGAGGCGCCACGAAGGTGCCCTTGCCCTGCACGCGGCGCAGCGCGCCCTCGGCGACGAGCGACTCGACGGCGCGGCGAACCGTGGCGCGCGAGACCGCATACGTCGTCGTCAGCTCGCGCTCGGAGGGGATGGCCGAGCCGGGCGCCAGCTGGTCTGCGCACATCGCCGCCAGCACCGCCCGCAGCTGGGCATGCTTGGGCTCGGCGCCGTCGAGCAGCGGACGGGCCACGGGGGCCACCGATGGCGCCACGCTGCTCCCCTCGCCGGTAGAGAGTGCCCCACTGGTACGGTCCAGTCAGTACCAGTGAGAATGCACCGAGGGTGGGGATCTGTCAATCTGGAGCACCCCACCGACCCGAAAGGACCCCCGGATGAGCACCAAGGCAGAGCAGATCCTGGCCGGACTCGGCGGCGCCGGCAACATCGTCGAGATGGAGCCGTGCATCACCCGGCTGCGCACCGAGGTCAAGGACCTGGCGCTGGTCGACGACAAGGCCCTGCGGGCTGCCGGCGCCCACGGCGTCGTGCGCGCCGGCTCGGTCGTGCAGGTCGTGGTCGGGCCCGAGGCCGACAACCTGGCCGAGGACATCGGAGACCTGATGTGACCGACGTGCTGGCCCCGGTCTCGGGCCTGGTGCGGGCGCTCGCAGACGTGCCCGACCCGGTGTTCGCCGCCGAGATGGTGGGTGCGGGCCTCGCGATCGAGCCCGCCGGAGGCGCCGCGGATGCCGTGTCGCCGGTCGCGGGCACGGTGCTCAAGCTGCACCCGCACGCGTTCGTCGTGCTCACCCCCGAGGGCAGCGGTCTGCTCGTTCACCTCGGCATCGACACCGTGCGTCTTGACGGCGCCGGCTTCGAGCTGCTCGTGGCCGAGAAGGCGCAGGTCCAGGCCGGGCAGCCGGTCACCCGTTGGGACCCCCGCGACGTCGTCGCCCGCGGCCTGAGCCCGATGGTGATGCTCTGCGTGCTCGACAGCAGAGCCGGCGCGGTGACCAGTGAGCGCCTCGGCGAGACCGTCGCGGCGGGCGACGCCCTCTTCGCCTGGCCGGCCTCGTCGTGAGCAGGGCGCGGGTGGCCGCGCTGCTCCTCGACCTCGACGGCACCCTGGTCGACTCGGAGCCGCTGCACCGCGAGCGGTACCGCACGTGGTTCGCGCTGCGCGGCTGGCCCTACGACGACGACGTGGCGGCCCGGTTCACCGGCCGCCGGGCCGACGACGTCTTCCGCACGGTCGACGGTCCTTGGCGCGACGAGGATCCCCAGGGGTTGCTCGAGGAGATCGTGGGCCTGGAGCCGCACCGTCGCCTCCCCGGGCCGGTCGCCGGAGCAGGTGAGGCGATCGCGTGGGCGCGCGCGGCCGGCATCCCGCTGGCCCTGGTCACCTCGGCCACCACCCGCTGGGCGGGCAGGGTGCTCGAGCAGTTCGGGGGCCCCGGGCTGTTCGACGCCACCGTCACGCGTGACGACATCGCCACCGGCAAGCCCGACCCCGCCTGCTACCTGCTCGCCTGCGAGCGGCTCGGGGTGGCCGCGGGCGCCGCGCTGGCCTGCGAGGACGCCCCGGACGGGGTGCGCTCTGCCGCAGCGGCGAGGGTGGGTGTCGTCGTCGGGGTCACCACCAGCTTCCTGCCGGAACAGCTGCTGGAGGCCGGTGCCACCACCACGGTGCCCGACCTCACCAGCCTGCCCGCCCTACTGACCCCCCGGCCCCCGACGGGTCGAGAGTAGAGAACACGCCGCGCGGCCAGGAGGCCGAACGGCGTGTTCCCTACTCTCGTCGAAGGCTGGTCAGTGGGGGGCGACGACCGACGCTTCGCGGCCTGCCTCGGCATCCGACTCGGCCTTGGCCCGGTCGTCGTACGACGACCCCGAGCGCAGCTCCACGTGCGGCAGCATCAGCATCACGAGGAAACCGGCCACCATGACGATCGAGCCGACGAGGAACACGGTGTCCATCGCCTCGGAGAAGCCCATGAGGAACGGCTTCGCGATGCGCTCGTCGAGCCCGTTGAGGAACGAGCTGTCCTGAAGCACCCCGCTCGCGGCACCACTGCCGCCACCGGACTGCGCGGCCTGGAGCTGCTGGGCGACGGCGGCGTTCGCCGGGTCGGCCAGGGCGGCCTGGAAGTCGGCCGTGGGAGCGGCGGCCTTCAGGGCCGAGGTGATCTTCTCGCCCGCCGTCGAGAACAGGATCGACAGGAACACGGCGGTGCCCAGCGCTCCACCGATCTGTCGGGTGAAGGTGGCCGTCGCCGTGGCGACGCCGATCTGCTGCGGGGGCACGGCGTTCTGCACGGCCAGGGTGAGCGGCTGGAAGTTGAAGCCCAGGCCCACACCGAAGGCGAGCATGACGACCATCGTCTGCCACAGCGGGGTGTCGAACTCGACGTAGTGGAGGAGGAACAGCGAGACGGCGAGCAGCCCGGAGCCGACAATGGGGAACTCCCGGTAGCGGCCGGTGCGGGAGATGATCTGGCCCGACAGGATCGAGCCGAACATGATGCCGAGCGTCATCGGCAACAGCAGCAGGCCGGCCTCGGTGGGCGAGGCGCCCTTGACGATCTGCAGGTAGAGCGGCAGGGCAGCGAGCCCACCGAACATGGCGACACCGATGAGCACCGAGGCCACCGACGAGACGCCGACGGTCTTGTTGCGGAACATGGCCAGCGGGAGGATCGCCTCCTCCTTCATCCGCCACTCCTGCCAGAAGAAGCCGACCGCACCCAGGCTGCCGATGACGTAGCAGGCGGTGCTCCTGCTGTCGAGCCAGCCCCACTCGCGGCCCTGCTCGGCGACGAGGAGGAGCGGCACGAGCGCGACCGACAGCAGCGCGGCACCGGCCCAGTCGATGCGGTGGTCCAGGCGGGTGTGGCGCAGGTGGAGCGTCTTGGAGACGACGGCGAGGGCGGCGATGCCGAGCGGCACGTTGACCAGGAAGACCCAGCGCCAGCCGTCGACACCGAGGATGGTCGACTGACCGGCGAAGAAGCCGCCGATGACGGGGCCGAGCACCGAGGCGGTGCCGAACACGGCGAGGAAGTAGCCCTGGTACTTGGCCCGCTCACGCGGCGGCACGATGTCGCCGATGATGGCCAGCGCCAGCGAGAACAGGCCTCCCGCGCCGAGACCCTGCACGGCGCGGTAGATCGCGAGGGTGCCCATCGAGGTGGCGAAGGCGCACAGGACCGAGCCGACGATGAAGATCGAGATGGCGATGATGAAGAGCTTCTTGCGCCCGTAGATGTCGCCGAGCTTGCCGTAGAGCGGCGTGACGATCGTCGAGGTGATCAGGTAGGCGGTCGTGGCCCACGCCTGGTGGTTCAGGCCCTTGAGGTCGTCGGCGATGGTGCGGATCGCGGTGGCAACGATGGTCTGGTCGAGGGCCGCGAGGAACATGCCCATCATCAGCCCGATCAGGATGGTGACGATCTGGCGGTGGGTGAGCGGGCCGCTGGGGCGGTCCGGCTCGTCGGTGATGGCGGCGGGTGCCGGGGCGCCACCACCGGTCGCCGGGGCGGCCTCCCGGGTACCGGGCGGGGCGGAGTCGTTCATCGGTCGTTCCTTCGGGTGGTGGACGGAAGGGAGGCCTCGAGGTCGGAGGCGAAGTGACGCAGGTGGACGGAGAATGCGGTGACGTCGTCGTCGGACCAGTTCGCGAGCAGGCCCTTCAGCCACCGGTCGCGGTCCTCGCGGATGGCGCCGAGCAGCGCCGTGCCCTCGTCGGTGAGGGAGAGCGCCTGGGCCCGGCCGTCGTCCGGGTCGGGCCCGCGCACGACGAAGCCGAGGTCGACCAGCGTGCTGACCTGGCGGCTCACCGTGGAGATGTCGGAGTGCAGCACCTCGGCCAGGGCCGAGACCCGCATGGGGTGCACCTTGAGGTTGAACAGCAGCGGGTAGGCCATCGGGTCGACCTGGGGGTGCCGGCGCGGAGCCTGCTGGCGCACGTGGTGCAGCAGCTTGACGACGCGGATGAGGTCGTCGCCGAGCGCAGCCGTCGGGGGCGAGGGCACCGAGCTGAGCGGCATCCGGGGGTTCCTTCCTCATAGAGTTGCTTGCGGCATACAACTATATGAGGGCGTTCGCCCATTCCCGAAAGGACGAGGAGTCTCGGCTGTCTAACCTCGCGTGGTCCTGGCGCCCACGTGGTGGAGCAGGTTGTGCGAGAACCGCTGGCCCATGAGCGCGATGACGCCCTTCATCCCGGCCTCGACCGCGGGACGCACCAGCCCGGGGAACGGCAGGTCGACCGTGATCTCCATCGAGGTCTCGAGCCGTGTGCCCCTCGGGTGCTCCCTGATGGCGTACCAGCCGGCCACCCCGGCGGTCTCGTCGGCTCCCGGTGCCGGGTCGTGGGTGAAGTCGATGCGGCTCTTGGGGTCGAAGTCCATGCGCTCGCGGAAGGTGAACGAGAAGCTCTTGCCGAGCACCGGTACCTTCGTCATCTGCCAGACCCAGTGCTCGTCGCCCTCGGGCCGCACGGTGTGCAGGAACGGCGTGAGGTGAGCGAGCAGCGCGGGGTCGGTGAGTGAGTCCCACACGGCGTCGACGTCGGCGGTCACCGTCGCGGAGGAGCGGCTCGTCGTTCGAAAGGTGGCCATCTGACAAGCCTAGACGTGATGGGCACCCCGACCGTGCGGCGGTGTCACGGCCGCAGCAGCCGGGCGACGGTGTCGACGAGCATGTCCCGCTCCGCGGCGGGGTCGAACGGCCGCTCGCCGGCGGCGCGACCGATGAAGCCGTCGACGATCGCGAGCACCCAGGTGCACAACCGGTCGACGGCGATGTCGTCGCGCACCTCTCCTGCCGCGCACCCCGCGGCCAGCCACGGGAACAACCCGTCGTGCTGGGCGTCCTCGTCGCGGCGCAGGGCTACGGCGACGCTCGGGGTGCCCATGACCGCTCCCACGGCGCGGACGAAGCCGGGCAGCCGGGGGTCCGCGAGGTTGTCCGCGGTGTGGTCCACGAAGTCCGCGACGACGCGGCCGGCATCGGTGCGCCCACGCTGGGCCTCGAACCACGCGACCGTCTCGTCGGTGCCGAGCTCGAGGATTGCGAGGAGGACGTCGAGCTTGGCCGGGAAGTAGTGGAAGAAGGTCCCCGAGCCGATCCCCGCCTGCCGGCAGATCGCCGCCGTCGTCGTGCGGGCATACCCCTGGGCGGCGAAGCAGGTGAGGGCGGCGTCGACGATGACCAGGCGGCGGGCCTCGTGTCGGGCCGGGTCGACGGTGCGGGGCATCGGTCCTCATTCGTGGAGTGGCTGCTCTATTATGGCTGACGAGGAGGTGGTCGCAGTGGTTG
>Ga0105047_10002755_pt1 | contig 31126 bp, 36 predicted proteins | sample MAT04_FD_78384 | JGI IMG/M metagenome (GOLD analysis project Ga0105047, IMG submission 78384) | Freshwater microbial communities from Lake Fryxell liftoff mats and glacier meltwater in Antarctica - MAT-04 (megahit assembly) | ecosystem: Environmental > Aquatic > Freshwater > Ice > Liftoff... | reverse complement strand
GGTTCCCCAGCGATGCGTGGGGAGTGCCTCTGACCAACGCCGAGACGAACGAGCTCTCCCGCCGGTCGCGGATGGTCTTGGACGCAGGCGATACCGTCGCGGAAGCGAGCCGGATGAACGGCTTCGCGGGCGTGTACATGAATCACGACCGCGACGGCCGGCTGGTGTTCCAGTTCTCCGAAGAGGTGCAAGCGGCGTTTCGGCGACCTCCACAACCCGATCACCGGCACGCCGGTCTGCACCATCGGTGCTGGCAGCGAGAACAAGGGGTGGCCCGTCAAGCGCTGCGGGAAGATCGAGGCCTACTACCAGGTCCGTCTGACGTGCTAGAACCCGGGTACGCAGCCGCCGTGTGCATGGGTGGACTTCTCGGTCAGCGTCGACTTCGATTCGACCGGTGGTGATAGTGGTGCGCCGTACTGGATCAACACCGGCAGTTCGCCCTACACGCTCATCGGCATCCACACCCACTCCGATGTAGACGGGGCGAATGGGCCAAATCACACAGGCAAGGAGGGCTGGTACGTGTCGATCACCCGTGGTCTGTACTATCTCAGCCAGAAGAGCCCGCCGGTCATCGTGCATGCGTGCATCGATGGGGACTGCACCGCGCCATGAGCACCCACGAGGCAGTCACGCGGTCCTCTCGCCGATCCGGCGGCTCGGGTCAGCGTGCCTTGCGCCGCGACCTGATGGCCGCGATCGCGGTCGCCCTACTCCTGGTCGCGGCCGCGTCGCCATGGGTGGCGCAGGCCCAGGAGACACCCTCCCCGGAACCGGCCGCCGACCGGCTGAACCTGGCGGCACCGCTTCCCGTGCCTGCCGGGCCGCCACCGGCGGTCGACTCCGATGGACCTCCCTCCGCGAGCGTGGAGCGCCACGGCGTGAGGCTGGACATGTGGGTGCCGAGCCAGCCCGTCCCGAGCGGGGCCTGGATGTCGACGCTGCTACGGGTCAGCAATGTCGGGAAGGTCCCTGTCTGGGTCTACGGCTATCCCGACAACATCCCGTGCCAGCTCCCGATCCTGGGCGGCATCGACCTGCGGGACCTGTGGGCACCGGGCGTGGCCTGGAGCGGCAATGCCGGCATCTTCAAGGCGGCGGCGCTCGGCGCGGGGAGTCCGGCCAGCCCCGGCGCGGACATCGCCGGGCGCGACCCGGACGCCACTTGCCTCGATGTCGGGCTGCCCGCGGGGCGCATGCGGCCGGGCGCGTCGTTCGACCTCACATTCCAGACGTGGGTCCGCTACCCGTGGCGCGACCAGCACTTGCCGACCGGCACCGCATCCGTCGGATACGGGCTCGGGTTCTACCGGAGCAATCCCGACCGCCATAGCGCGGAGGACCGCCGAAGGTCGTTCGTCGAGGTCCGTGCACCGCTCGCGATCGCCGGGACGGACGTCGCCTATCCCTCGCCCCAAACGCTCATCGACGCCGCCCTGGCGCAGCCGGAGTTCCTGGCCTGGATCGAGACGCGCGACCTTGGCCAGGACTGGAACGCGTACGTCGAGGGCATCGATCCTCCCAGGGGCATGACGTTCGCGGAGGTCGATCCGCTGGGCGGCCCCGCCCCCGAGGAGACCGTGGAGATCCGCGCGTTCGCGCAGGGGGGCGCACCGGGTACCTACGGCAAGGTGATCATCGATCCGTGGGACGCCTCGGTCGAGGAGGTGATCATCCGGTGATCGGCGGCGGCGACCGGGTCGGACCATCGGCCGGGGCGCGGCACAGCGCGTAGGATCGCGTGCGCGACCGGACGGGATGCTGGTCCCGGAGGCACGGCCCTGCGCTGGATAGGCCAGCAGGCCGGCGACTTCACGCTCGGCCAAGAAGCGACGTACCTCTTGCGTCTGTTCGACGCGAGCACCCCGGCCAGTGCCACGAGAGAGGAGCGCACTTCCGGTCTGGCCGCGGTGCTGTCGGTGTCGGACGAGGCCACCATCCTGCGCCTGTTCGACGAGGACCGCTGGCGCCGGTTGTCGGTGATGGAGCGCATCGCTGCCATGGACCTCGAGGACGAGCGTCGCCGGCGCCTGTCGGTGCTGGAGCATCCCGTCCGGTGAAGGGTGTGACAGCGTCGCGGACGGTGGATCTCACAGGGGTCGTTCCTGGGTCGCTCCGGCGTCCTGTGCCCGGGCATCGACGGTATCGCGCCGGAACTCCGCGACGACGAGTCGCTGAGGCGATGGACCTCGCACACCGCCCGCCAATGGTCGCGGCTGCCCGGGCGCGTCGCCGCGCGGCGCTCGATGGCCCGGTTCAGGGCGTCGATGAGCACACGCTGCCGATGGACCGATGGTCCCGGATCCCCGGTGTACCCACCGCAGGACTCGGTGACACGGGCGCTGGGGTACCCGTCCCGATGTCCAGGCGTGCCCACTCGAACGGCACGGCGTCCTTGCGTTCTCCACAGCCTGTCAAGGCGGAAGGGTCAGCCGTGCACATCGTTGTCCACGCCGGGTCCGAATGTTGAAGAGGTGCGTGGGCAACTCCCTCGTCGGCGACACGCGTCGGGGTTACGTTCGCGAGCACCCAACGGCGAGGCGCGTCCGGCGGCTGAAATGGCCCGCTCATCCGGCTATCCTGACGCCTTGATATCCGGTCAATATTCGACACCGATGACCGCTGACCCGCTCGATCAGTTCTGCACGCTTCTGGAGGCCGCGAGGGAGTTGGACGTCCATCCGGACAGCCTTCGCAAGCTGGCCAATCAGGGGGCCGTGCCGGGAGCGCGCAAGTGGGCGAAGCGCTGGGTGTTCGATCGGGATCGGCTGCGCGAGTTCAAGGGCACCTACCGCAATCTGCCGGGCCGCCCTCCGCGCCAGGTCGCGCCGTGATCGCGCACCTCGCTATCAAGGACCTCGTCGAGCCGCGGATCGAGTCCGCGCCCGGGCTCGTCCCGTTCATCAAGTGGCCGGGCGGCAAGTCAGATGAACTCCCGGCGATCGCAGCCGCGGCGCCCGCTCTGTGGGGTCGAGTCATCGACCCGTTCGTGGGTGGTGGGTCGGTGCTGCTCGCGACGCCTTCCCATGTGCCGGCGTGGGCGAACGACGCCTGCGAGGATCTGGTCCGCCTCTACACGTTCGCGGCGGGGACCGACGCCTGCGCCCGGGGGTCCATGACCGCGATCGCGACCGCCTGGGACGGGTTCGCCGGCCTGCAGGACCTGTACGGCGAGCTCGCGGGAGCCTTCCGGGACGGGGACGACGCCGCGATCCGCCGGATCCTCGCTGCACGCGCGGCCGCCCACCTCGACCTGGCGGGATCGGCCGGCCCGGGTGTCGTCGCCGCCTTCGCGTCGCGCCTCGAGCGTGATCTTCCGACCAAGTTCATCCGGATGCGCCGGGTGCAGACGTCGGTCGGCTCGATCCTGTCTCCGAGGGACCTGCTCGCCAACGTCGAGGGCGCGGTCCGTGCCGCCTTCTACATGGCGATCCGCCATCGGTACAACGTGGCCAGGGTCGAGGCGCGCTGGGACACGTTCCGGAGCGCCGACTTCCTCTTCCTTCGCGAGTTCGCCTATGCGGCGATGTTCCGGTTCAATGCAAGCGATGAGTTCAACGTGCCATATGGCGGCATCACCTACAACCGCAAGTCGCTCGCGGACAAGGTGAACGCGCTGTTCGCCCCCGCCATGGTCGAGCGCCTCGCAGCGACCGTGTGGCGATCCGCCGACTTCGAGCCGTTCCTGGAGGAGGCGTGTCCGAGCGCCGACGACTTCGTCTTCGTCGACCCACCCTACGACAGCGACTTCAGCGCGTATGACAACCTGGCGTTCGGCTCGCACGACCAGCGCCGCCTGCGGGACGTGCTGGAGTCATCGCCGGCACGAGTCGTGGTGGTGATCAAGGACACGCCGATGATCAGGCAGCTCTACGGTACGGGCCGCTGGGCGATCGCCGAGGCCGCCAAGACCTACATGTGGACGATCAAGTCGCGCAACGACCGGTCCGCGACTCACCTGACCATCACCAACTTCTGATCGCCGGCTGCCCTGCTGGATCGGGGCTCAGGCGTCGATGGACAGGTCGTCGAACACTTCGGGCCATACGAGTTGCACTCCGACCGACCGGCACAGGTCTCGCCCGCGTGTATCGGCGGGTTCTCGCTCCACTGCGAGCGCGGGCCGGACTCGCGCGGTCACCGACCTGAGCAGCTCGCCGTAGTGCAGAACCTGTCCCAGGCCGAGGCGGAGCTGCTTCGTCTCGTTTCTGGGCGTCAGGCTCTTGACCTCGACGACCACCAGTCCCCGGTCGTCTTCCCATGCGATGTCGAACTCAGCGATGCCACCGACGGAGCTTCGAGGCGTCCACCCGTGGTCGCGCACCCAGTCGGCGATGGCATTCTGCGTTGCTGCGTGAGCGGTGCTGGCACGGTCGATCGCGTCGGGATCCATCTCGAAGGGCTCTCGGGGCGCTGTACGCCGCGTCTCGTCGGCTCGCCGGTAGTCGCCGAGGACGGTTCCTGCTACTGCTGCGCGGATCTCCAGATCGTCGCTGTCGCCGGCCCACATCCCGCTCTCCGCAGCGAGGTGTGCTCGTCCGGCATCCGTGATCCGATGAGGCCGCCGTGCTGGTGTCGGCTCCACCCAGCCCGGGTCGGTGAGCGTGTCGTGTGAGACGAGGTTCCGCACCTTTTGGCTGAAGTGCGTATCGCGCCGACCGCCGAGGATGGCCATGTCCGGCCCGTCCGGTCGAAGGTGCTCCACCAGCAGACGGATCAGTTGCGACGTGGTCAGACCATCAGGCTCGCTCGCGAGGAACGCAAGCGTCGGGAGGACCAGCTCGCGCTCGCCGTATTCAGTCACTCCGGCCTTGGCCCTTATACTAGGGGGAATGGCCATCGGTGGTTGTCAGCTGCTGGCCGCAAAAAGTGTCCCCTTCGTGTCGGGACAGGCAACGGTGAGCGTTGAGGTATCCCCGTTCACCGGACCGGATGGTCTACTGAACCTGACCAACGGTGCCTGGGTCATTGGGACGGGTCAGTCGGCGATGGACGGAGGGAATGCATCGTTTGTATCGTCCGGCGGGTGGCGCCTGGAGCTCAACGGCGTTTCCGAGGACGGCCGATATGGCAACGTGACCCTGGGGCTCGGTGACCCACCAAGTTGGAAGTGGTCCGTCGGTGGTTCGGCCGGCGACGGTTGTCAGTTCGACATCCTTGAGGGCTCGCCGGAGGACTTCTCGGGCACGATCGAATGCCCGTCTCTACAGGCCAGGGGCTCACAGGAGCCGGTCCGGCTCCACGTCGTGTTTCAAGCGAAGCAATGATGGTCCACGCGGACGGCGGGCCTGACCCGGTCCCCTACGCGCCACCGAAGGTTCGGGCACGTCGTCGGCGCGGATGCAAGCCAGCAAACTTGACGCCTACTTGTGGATGGCGCGACGAGGTTTCTGGACATGTCGGTCGCGGCGCGGGTCATCCCCTCTCTGCCAAGCTCCGGTGAGACACCCGACCTCCGCTGATCACTGAACCGAGGGCGGCAAGCAGCCTTCCCCATGGCCATCTCACCAGCACCGATCCGGTCGAGGCATCCTTGGTTGATGGACCAGGACCCCGACCCCGAGGTCGCCGTGAGACCCAGGCGCCGCGTGTTCAGCGCGGCCTACAAGGCGGCCATCCTCGACGAGCACGACCGCAGCACGGAGCCCGGCTCCCGCGGTTCGCTGCTGCGCCGCGAGGGCCTCTACAGCAGCCACATCGTGGATCGGCGCCGGCTCCGGGCCGCGGGTGGCCTCGAGGGCCTGGCCCGTCGCCGGGGACCCCGGCCGGCGGATCCGCTGGTGGCGGAGAACGAGCGCCTGCGCGGACAGGTGGGACGGCTGGAAGCGCGGCTCGATCGGGCCGAGAGGGTGATCGCCGTCCAGGGAAACGTCTCGGCGCTCTTGCGGGAGCTCTCCCTCGGGAGCGCCGATCCGAAGGACGGGCGTTGATCGCCTCGGCCGTCAGCGAGCTCGTGCCCGTGGTCGGCACGACGGCCGCCTGCGCCGCGCTCGGGGTGCCGCGCGCGAGCCACCACCGCCAACGCCTCGGACCCCGTCACGGGCCGCCGACCCCCGCCCGACCCCCGCCCGCGCGCTGTCGCCCGACGAGCGGGCGGGCGCGCTCGCCGTCCTCCGCTCCGACCGCTTCCTGGACACCGCCCCGGCCGAGGCGAGTGCGGACCATCAGGTGGTCGAGCTGGACGTCCTCCCCGACCGTGAAGGTGTGCACACCGACCTGCTCGAAGCCATGACGACTGTAGAACGCGATGGCCCGTTCGTTCCGCTCCCAGACGCCCAGCCACAGGGCCTTTCCGCCCAGGGCGAGCGCCTCGCCAATGGCTGCCCCGAGGAGCGCTGAACCGAGGCCGCGTCCCTGCCATGCGCTCTCGACGTAGAGTCGGGAGAGCTCGATGGCGCTGGGGTGTGTGACAGGGTCGGGCCGGCTCCCGGAGTGCACCGAGACGTAGCCGACGAGGGCGCCACCCGAGTCGGCGACCATGCACCGGCGGGTTGGGTCCTGGAGATGGCCCACCAGATCATCGGCACGGAAGTTCGCGGCCACGTAGGCTGCGAGATCGGCGGGGTCGTTGCCGGCGGCGTATGTCTCCACGAATGTGCGAGTGGCCAGCACCGCGAGCGCGTCGGCGTCCTCGACCGTCGCACGTCGGAGGACAAAGCCGATGTCGCCGTCGCCCAAGATTCCCTCCCCGCGCCTTTTCGGACAGGAGCATACGACGCGGGTGAGCCCGCCATCACCCAGTCACGGCGCTTTGCTCGCCTCACCCGCCCAGCACCGCGTCCATCGCCCGGGCCACTCCCGCTGACGCCGCTCCAGCACATGCCCGTAGGTGTTCGACGTCAGGGTGATCGAGCTGTGCCCGAGGAGGTTCTTGACATCCTCCAGCATCATGCCCAGCGCCAGCAGGAACGTCGCCGCAGGCCAGGATCGCCGCCGCAAAGCGCGTAGTATGCGACCACGATGAAAGAACGTGGCCTGCATGTCGAGACGGTCGGTGTCGGCCCGCGCCTGGTGCTCGTCCACGGCAGCATCGGGGCGGGGTGGGAGGCGTGGTCGGAACAGCGGCCGCTGGCAGAACGGTTCACGTTGGTCGTGCCGCACCGCTCCGGGTACCCGCCCGGTCCGTCGATCGACCGCATCGACTTCGAGCGGCAGGCGGACGAGATCGCGGGCCTCCTCCGGCCGGGGGACCATCTCGTCGGCCACTCGTACGGAGCGGTGGTCGCATTGCTGGCGGCGCCCCGGGTCGAGGGACTGGGGTCTCTCACGGCGATCGAGCCGCCCGCCTTCGGCGTCGTGCCGGACAATCCGGACGTGGCGCTCCTCCAGCAGCGGCTCGCGCATCATTTCGGCTGCACCGACGACCCTGCCCGCTATCTCGCCGGCTTCGCTCACATCCTCGGCGGCGGCGATACGGAGAACATCGAGGCGGAGCCGCTTTCGCCGTCACTTGAGCCATTCGTGCGGGCATTCATGGTGGAGCGACCACCGTGGGAGGCCGACATCCCGCTCGACTTGCTCCGCGCCGCCGATTTCCCGATTCTCGTCGTCTCCGGCGGGTGGAGCGGCGCCTTCGATGCGGTCTGTTCCGCGATCGCGCGAGCGACAGCCGCCGAGCAGGTCATCCTCGAGGGGGCGGGTCACGCCGTCCAAGCCTTGGGCACCCCGTTCAATGACGTCCTGGCCGCGTTCGTCGAGGGCGTACTTCCCGCGACCGCGTGAGACCCGCCGCCGCCTCACTTGCCTCATCCACCCAGCACCGCGTCCAGCGCAGGGGCTACCTCCCGCTGCCGCCGCTCCAGCACGTGCCCATAGGTGGTCGAGGTCAGCGTGATGGAGCTGTGGCCGAGCTGGTTCTTCACGTCCTCCAGCGTCATGCCCTGCGCGATCAGGAACGTGGCGCTGGAGTGCCGGAGGTCATGGAAGCGGCAGCGTGGCATGGATGCGTCGATGCAACGCGCTCGCGAGGCTGGCAGCGGGGCTCGAATCCTGCTGGCTAAGCCGGTTGGCCTGCCGGCCCTTGTCAACGCGGGGAACTGGGGGCACTTGACCCTGACCATCGATGCGATCACTCGACGTTGAGCCAATGCACCGCTAACAACGGCATCCACAATGTGTGGATCATCCCCGGCCTTGCCGCCGGTTTGGAGACCGCCATCCAGAATACTCTGAACAAATGACTTCGAACCTATCGCTAGCATCACCACGACCCTGACGTGCCGACCGGGTCGGGTTCATGATCAACCTCGCTCGGCCGTTCACCGCGCCCGGGGTGTACCGACTCGTCGCCCAAGCAGCCGCGTTAGGAACTGCCACGAAATAACTTGACGTCTGAGTACATCTTCAAGGTGATGGCTCCGCCGGCGTCCGCGGAAGCCGCCCAGGTCGCTGAGGAGCCCATCCCCGCCTGACGGCGTGTCGGCTCCTGCCGGCGATCCTTGGCGAATCCAGGGTCGTCCTCGTGTCGGCCACGACGTCTGTATGACTGCGCTACGCGCGTTCGGCGCCTCGCTTTCCAGCGTGTGAGACCACCAGTACGGTGGTCTCGATGGCCCATCACCGTGCCCCGGCTGCCTGCGCGTCACGTCCCGCCCGGGTCGCTACGTGGCGTGCGGGGGAGGGACCACGACCCAGCGCGGGTATGGCGCTTCGTGGCGTCTGCGGCGAGCACGGCAGCTGCTGCGTCACCACCTGTGCCAGTGGATAGTGACGCTCCCATCGACCACGTGCCGCCTGCGCGCCACCGACGTCGATCACATCGTGCCCAAGGTCCACGGCGGGACGGACGACACCTCGAACCTTCAATCGTTGTGCGCCGCGCACCATCGGCTCAAGACCGCGACAGTGGATCGCCGGTGGGGGCCCCCGGAAGGCAGGGGTGTGACGGTGATCCTGGTCACACACCTGATGGAGGAGGCCGAGCGACTGGCCGATCGCGTCGCGGTGATTCGTGACGGTCGGCTGATCGCGCTGGACACCCCCAGCGGCATCGTGTCCCTCGTGGAACCCGTCCAGCGTCTCCACTTCCGGCCCTCCGCGGCCGTCGATGACCGACTGCTCACCCAGCTGCCGGAGGTCCGCAGCGTGGAGCGCGCCGGCCCGGTGGTCACGGTGTCCGGGACGGGGGCCTTCGTCCAGGCCGTGGCCGCGGCGCTCGCGCGGCAGCAGATCATCGCGCACGACCTGCGCATCGACCGGCCCGACCTCGACGACGCCTTCCTCGCGCTCACCCGCCGGTCATGAACGAGACCCGGACCCTCATCGTCACGGAGGCGCGGCTCCTGCTCCGCGACCCGGTCACGTGGCTCGCGGCCATCGTCCTGCCCACGGCCATCCTGCTCATCTTCGGGGCGGTCTTCGCGCCCCACCATGCCGACCCCGCGCTCGGCGGCCTCCGGTTCCTCGACGTGTTCGTGCCGTCGCTGGTGGTCATCAGCGTCGGGACCCTGGGCATCCAGAGCCTGCCCATCCGTCTCGCGACCTACCGCGAGAAGGGCGTCTTGCGCCGACTGTCCACCACACCCGCGCATCCGTTCCGGCTGCTGCTCGCCCAGCTCGTCTGCTACGCGGTCACCGCGCTCCTGGGGCTGGCACTGCTCATCGTCGTGGCGCACGGCGCGTTCGGTGTGCCGCTGCCGGCTCAACCGATCGAGTACGCGATCGCGGTGGTGCTGGGGACCGCCTCGATGTTCGCCATCGGGGCCCTGGTGGCGGCCGTGGCACCCTCCGCGCGGGTCGCCACGGCGCTCACCATCCCGCTGTTCTTCCTCGTGATGTTCCTGGGCGGCGTCTACCTGCCGCGTGCGTTCCTGCCGGAGATCCTGGTCCGCATCGGCGACTTCGTGCCGCCCGGCGTGCAGGGCCTCCAGGATGCGTGGCTGGGCACGGCACCCCAGCTTGCGCCGCTCATCGGGCTGGGCCTCGTCACGGTGGTGCTGAGCATCATCGCCGTGCGCCTGTTCCGATGGGAGTAGCGTTCGGGCATGCGCAGCTCGGACAAGCCTGCCTGGGAACGCTTCGGCGACGCGATGCTCGACTGGGGCGGGTTCGTCCTGCTCGCGATCGGCACGGCCACGGTCGTCCTGGACGGGAAGGGCGATGCCGCTCGTCTGGCGCCGACGCTCGCCATCGTGGCGGCCGCGGCCGCGTGGATGGTCGTCCTCTACACGCGGGCGCCGTCGCCCCGGCGGGAGCATCACGCCCGGATGCGGGTCTTCTTCGTCGGGTTGCTGGTGTTCGCGAGCGCGCTGATGCTGCGCCACCCGCTGTTCTTCGTGTTCATGATCAGCGGCTTCTTCTACGCCGCGATCGTGCGGCCGATCCCTATCGCGATCGTGGGCGTCGGCGTCACGTCCGTGCTCATCAACACGCTCATCGCCGGGGTGCCGGCCTCGTCCGCGGGATGGACGTTCTACATCGTGATCATCGTGGTCCAGACCCTGGTCATCGGTGCCGGGGTGGTGGGCAGCGAGAAGGTCGCCGAACAGAACGAGGTGCGGCGCGTGGCGCTCGCCCGGTTGGAGGCGGCCCAGGAGGAGAACGCCGGGTTGCATGCGCAGCTCGTCAGCCAGGCGCGTGCGGCGGGGGTGCTCGAGGAGCGCGGTCGCATGGCGCGCGAGATCCACGACACGATCGCGCAGGGCCTCACCGGCATCATCACCCAGCTCGAGGCGGCCGACCAGGCGCGCGAACGACGCGACGACCGGGACCGGTACCTGGCCCACGCCCAGCGGCTCGCCCGCGAGAGCCTGGCGGAGGCACGCCGGAGTGTGGAGGCGTCGATGCCCGGCGCCCTGGAGACCGGCTCCATGTCTGCGGCGATCCGACAGGTCGCGGACAGCTGGTCGGAGGTCGCGGGCATCCCGGTGGACGTCACCGTCACGGGCGAGGTCATGGACCTGCACCCGGAGATCCAGCTCGCCTTGCTTCGGACCGCCCAGGAGGCGCTCGCGAACGTGGGACGCCATGCCGCCGCCACGCGTGCAGGGCTGACGCTGTCGTTCATGGGCGACGTCGTGGCCCTCGACGTCCGCGATGACGGCGTCGGGTTCACGGTCCCGGCGCCAGGCGCGCCGGGCTCGGCCGGTTTCGGGCTGACCGCCATGCGCCAGCGGGTCGCGCGCGTGGCCGGCTCGCTGGTCATCGAATCGGAGCCGGGCGTCGGCACCGCGATCTCCGCCCGGGTGCCGGCCATCGGCGCCGCGGCGCCGGAAGGAGCGACGTCGTGAGCCCGGTCCGGGTGATGATCGTGGACGACCATCCCGTGGTCCGGGACGGCCTGCGCGGGATGCTCGGCGGCGACCCGGACATCGAGGTGGTGGGTGAGGCGTCCGACGGGCGCGAGGCGCTGGCCGTGGTGGGGACTCTCCGGCCGGACGTGATCCTGATGGACCTGCGGATGCCGGGCACGGGCGGCGCGGACGCCATCCGGGCGCTGGCGGCCCGCGGTGACGCGGCGCGCGTGCTGGTGCTGACCACGTACGACAGCGACGCGGACGTCGTGCCGGCGCTCGAGGCGGGCGCCACGGGCTACCTGCTCAAGGACACGCCCCGTGCCGACCTGGTGCGCGCGATCCATGCGGCCGCACGCGGGGAGGCAGTGCTGGCGCCGTCGGTCGCCACGCGACTGGTGAGCCAGCTCCGGATGCCGGCGCAGGACACGTTGAGCGAGCGGGAGCTGGAGATCCTGGTGCTCATCGCCGCAGGCGAGACCAACCGCGGCGCGGCCGGCCGGCTGTTCATCTCAGAGGCGACCGTCAAGACGCACCTGCTGCACATCTACGCCAAGCTGGGCGTCAACGACCGCGCGGCCGCCGTGGCCACCGCGTACGAGCGCGGCCTCCTGGTGCCCGGCCGCGAGGACCCCACCCGCCGGGCCTAGCGCTGTGATCATGGCACCCGGTCAGTCAGGCTCCCCGGTCGCCGCGTCCGTGATCCTGGCCCGGCGGGACGAGCATGGGGTCGGTGTCGAGCCTGCGTCAGAATGGAGCGGCACTCGGCGGACGGCCGCGAGGCATGGACCAGACGGGAGAGTGGGCGATGCGGATGACGGACCTGAGACCCGGGTGGGCCGTGGTGGGCAACGACGGCGGTCGCGTGGGGGCGGTCAAGGAGGTCGGGCAGAACTACGTCCTGGTCTCTCCCGGGGACCTGTACGTGCCGGCCTCGGCCATCGCGAATGTCCAGGAGGCCCTGGTGCAGCTCAACGTGGCGCGTCAGGACGCGGCGCGGATGGGATGGGAGCAACCGCCCAGGTCCGACGACACCCTGCAGACCGGGCGGGAACCGGACCAGCGCCGGCAGATCTGACTCGCCAGGTCTGTTCATCGCGGCGCGTCCGGTACGCTGCGACGAAGCCACGGCGACGGTGACGGGCCGCATCGTCGACCAGCACCGCACGTTCGAGGAGATCATCCATGCGTTCCTCCAGCTCCCGGTCCCGCGCGGCGCTCGGTGCGGTGCTCGCACTGCTGCTGCTGGTGGCGACCGCCCTGCCCGCGGCCGCCCAGTCCGACCAGCCTGCACCCGTCCTCGGGGACCTCGTGGTCGAGGGCGCCGCGCTGGCGGAACGATTCGTGGAGATCGCGAGCCTGCCGGACGCGGAGAAGGTGGGGGAGCTGGAGGGCTTCCTCGCGGACGAGTTCCAGATCGTGCGGGCGACCGGGGCGCGACTGGACAAGGCCGGCTACCTCGTGTCGCCCTCCTCGGTCAGCGAGTACGCGATCAGCGATGTGGTCGCGACGCAGCACGACGATATCGTCGTGGTCAGCTACCTGCTCGCGGTCACGGCGACGATCGACGGCGTGGAGGAGACCACCACGGCTCCACGGATGTCCGTCTTCCACTGGAACGGCGAGCTGTGGCAGTTGGCGGCGCACAGCAACTTCGCGGCCATCTCCGTGACCACCGAGCCGAGCGCGAGTCCCGCGCCCTGACACCCTGAGCGCAGAGATGAGTCCGGCGGCCCGATCCGTCAACCAGCACCACCGGGGTCGAGCGGAGGTGTCGGGCGTGCGCATGCTCACCGCACCCCAGTGGACCAGGACGAACGACTCTCTTCGTACAGTCGACCGGACGCTCTAGGATGGGGTCCTCTCGGTCTTCGGCGCGCCCTGGGGGGACGTCGCGCTGCCGCCGATGACCAGAGAAACGCCACTCCGCCGGGTGCCCATCGGCGGACCGGCTCGGCCACGGATCGTGCCCACGTCGCCATAGGTACCTACCAGCATGCCAGAGAGAGGGGCGCCCATGAGCGCCGCTATCCGAGCGTGGGGGTCCCCAGACTCCAGATCCGCTCCCTTGCGCCTCGTGGCCGTCCTCGCCCTTGCCATGATCGCGTCCGTCCTGGGCGGGCCATCGGCGCGCGCCGATGGTCCTTCCGGCCTGGCGCGGCGCATCGCCGAGGGCCGTCGTGCGCAGGTCGGCCTCGAGACCGCGATGATCGCGGGTGATGCCTCAGCCGCGGGGCTGCGGCGCGAGACGGCACAGGCGCGTCGCGCACTGCGCACGATCGGCATCCGCCTGGGCAGAGTGAGCTCCGAACAGCGCGACACGCACCGGCGCGTCGGGATCATGAGGGGTCGCATGGCGATCCTGGGCAGGCAGGTCGAGCGCGAGGCACGCGAGGCTGCCGAGGCGGAACGTGAGGCCGACGAGGCCGAAGGTGGGGGGGGCGAGCCGACCGTGCCGGGTGAGGGGCCCCAGCCCACAAGGGCACCCGATCGGACTCCGGAGCCACCGCCCAGCCGCGCCGAGCGTGCGCTCGGCCAGTTGAGCCAGGACCTGCGGGCGCTGGAGGGCCGGCTCGGCCGCGTCACCCGAGCGGAGCGGCTGCTGGTGCGCCAGAAGCGCGCACAGCGCGCGCGCCTTGGTCGCATCAGCGGTGCCATCGGTGCTGCGGAGTCGCGGGCCGCGGGTGCCGCGGCCGGCCTGTCGGAGCAGATCCGCCGCGTCACGGTGCTGGCCGAGCGCCGCGCCGCCGAGCGGGCCGGACCGCTGCTGGCCGGGACACAGCTTGCGTTCACGTGGCCCGCCGGCCAGCGGATCACCCAGCCCTACGGCTGCACAGGCTTCAGCTGGGAACCGGCCCGCGGCTCGTGCGCTCACTTCCATGATGGGATCGATCTGGGCCCCGGGCACGGGGCCAAGGTGGTCGCCGCCGCCGACGGTGTGGTGGCCTACGTGGGCTGGGGCCCGATGGGTGCGGGTGACCGCTCCTTCATCGTGGTCATGGCCCATGGGGACGGTCACGAGACGTTCTATGGGCACCTGCTGCCGATGGAGCACGTGCGCGTGGGCCAATGGGTCGCCCAGGGCGAGACCATCGGCCTCGTCGGCAACACCGGGCACAGCACCGGCTCTCACCTCCACTGGGAGGTGACGCGCGGTGGCCGGACGATCGATCCGGCGTCGGTGATCCTCAGGTCCCGGACACCCGACCCCGTGATGGATCCTGCCGCGTCCGCTTCGTCAGGCGCGGCCGGCCTCTCGGCGGCACCCGAGGCAGCCGCAGGCCCCGGGCCTGCGCTCACCCTGTCCATGGCGACCTTGGACACGGACGCCTGCGCGCCCCGCGGCTGGTCGCTCAGCCTTCCAGGTGCCCTGTGCCCGATGTCGCCGGACGCCGGAACCAGCGGCGAGGACTCAGCATCAGGCGGCGGGATCCGTGATGCCTCACGTGCCGGAGTGGAGCAGGATTCAGCCGATCCCAGGTGAAGCGGCTCGCTCGATGGACGGGCGGGACCCACGGCAGCCATCGATCGATCGACCACCGGCTGTTGTCGGTGATCATCGCGACCTGGCGTGGCAGCCGACATGCACAAGCGGAACGTTCGTCGAGATGACTTCCCCGGCGACGCAGACGAAGGGGTCGGGCTAGGGACGGGTGCGCTCGACAACACGCGACCGCTTCACCCGTTGGAGGGCGGCTTGAGTAGCGGCCAGGCGGCTCAGGTCGGACAGGCGGTCGTCGTGTCGGTCCTGAGGGTCGCCGGCGTGTTGCGGTTCACCCGCGAGGCCGTGGCCCCGACGACCTTCGTGGTCGCGCCCGGGCAGCTGTTCCAGCGCACGACCGCCGCCCAGCCCGTTCCCAGCCGGTTCTTCGTGACCGTGCTGGTGCCCTTCATGGTGAGGGACGCGGTCGGGCCGTACGAGAGGAGCAGGACCGCGGCGCTCCTCGGGTGAGACTGGGTCGCCTGGCCGCGGACCGACGCGAAGCCGCTCATCTGCAGCGTCGCGGCCGCGAGGAACGCGACGAGGGCGACCGCGCTACCGGGGCCATCCCCCAGCGTGTTGGGGCCCACGGTCGCGCGATCGAGCATGACCACGCGCGCCGCCTGGCTGAGCGTCGCCAAGGCGTAGATCGCGCTGCCGAAGGCGCCAAAGTTCGCGTCGACGAGGGCGCTGTCCTTGAGTGTGAGGGTGCCTCCGACCAGGTTCAGGCCCCCGCCGAACGGGGCGGCGTTCCCGTAGATGCGGGCGGTCCCGCCGATCACGGTGGTACCGCCGACGAGGTAGAGTCCGCCGCCCTGGTCCGCGTCGTTGTCCTCGATGACGGTGCTGCCGCCGACGGTCAGCACCCCGAAGATGCTGTGGACACCACCGCCATAGGACGCCGCGCTGTTGTCGCGCACTCTCGTGTTGCCCTTGAGGGTGAGGCTCCCGGTATTCGCGATGCCACCACCGTTGTTCCCCGCGTTGTCGCGTACCACGACATCGACGAGGGTCAGGGTGCACATCCCCCTGGGCCAGAAGGTCGCCTGGAACGCAGGTCAGCCCGCGGATGACGCGCAGTACCTCGACGCTCCCTCAACCCAAGCTCGCGGCCGTGATCAACACCATCTATCCCTCCCTGCCCGATGGCGATGGTGCTTCGCCCTCGCCTGTAGCCACCGACGAGCCGAGGAATGAGCCCACCGACGAGCCGCGGAATGAGCCCACTGAGGAGCCGACCAGCTCGCCGGACGTGACGGCCTCGCCCGACGTCAGCGCCGAGCCCGCACCCAGCGAGTCAGCACCCGCATCCCCTTCAGCTTCGGCAACGGCCGGCTGAGCTGTTCTGGAGCAGTCTGCGAACGTGGCCGGACCCGAGCGGGTCCGGCCACGCCGCCTTCCGGTCACGAGCCTGGAGTACAGACGATGATGCAGCGACCCGCGAGCGCGATTTCTCGCATCACCGCCCGGCGGGAGCACCGGAAGAACTGTCCGCGGAGGCCCCGCTCAGGTGTACTGCCTCACGGACGGAGACGGACCACCGTGTCCTCCTCGATGTTGACGGTCCAGATGGACCCGAAGCCCTCGGTGAGCGGGCCCTGGATGGCGTTGATCTCGGGCTCGGCCCCGAGCGTCTCGACGACCACATCCGTCGCCGGATCGATGCGTGCCAGCCAGGGTCGGGTGCTGCGGACCCAGACGGCATCGCCGGTCGCCAGCACCTCGACGCCGCCCCTCGGTGAACCCCCGATGGCGAGCTGGGCGAGGATCTCGCCGCTGCCGGGGTCGATCCGCGCCACCTGGGGATCCCCGGGACCCGCCTCGTCCTCCTCGCCGCCGTGCAGGGTCACCCAGAGGCTGTCCGGACCCACGCTGATCTGGGTCGGCGAGGGCAACCCCGTGACCAGCTCCCGGGTCTCGCCGGTCGCGGGGTCGAGCCGGAGTACCGAGCCCGTCCCCGGGATCGTGAGCCACAGCGCGTCGAAGGCGTAGGCCAGGCCGCCGACCGAACCTCCTGCCGGGTACGCCGTCGTCGTGTGCGCAGCAGGGTCCAACGCGATGACCGTGTCGCCCACGAATGACTCGCTGCCGAGCGCCCACACGAAGCCCGCACCGTATGCCATGCGGTAGAACGCGATGGCGCCCTTGATCGGAACCGTCGCGTCGATGCTGTCGGTGTCCGGATCGATCCGCACCAGGGCATCGGCGGCACAGACCCAGATCGCGTCGTCGGATGCGACCAGACCCTGGCACAGCCGATCGGGCAGCTCGATGGTGGCGATGACCTCGTTCGTGACCGGATCGATGCGCACCAGGTTGGGCGTCCCGGTCCCCTGCCGCGACGGCAGGTCTGGAACCAGCACCCAGATGGAATCGAACGCTGCCACGGGCCAGTCCGGCGAGCCGGGGACCGAGATGGCGGCCTCGACACGGTCCATGGCGCGGAGCGGGACGACGCTCGCCGCCGGGCTGCCGCCGCCTGCCGCCACGTCCGAGGGGGACGCGACGATGGCCACGATGAGCAGGGAGGTCACCGCCAGCGTGACCGACAAGGGATGACGCACTGTCTCCTCCGGTGGTGCATTCGGGTCCGGTCGACCCCGGCCGCCAATCTAGCATGGCCGTGCGTCGGTGCCCGTCGTGGGACGCCACCGCTGATGGTCGTGGCCCCACCCCGCTGGTCGCCTGGATGGACATCCTGGGCGGTGCCCGGTCGGGCCGCACAGGCGGTCACCATGCCGCCGACCCCGCAGCCGAGGACCATGATGTGCATGACGTGTTTCCCTAGACTGGCGATCTTGGCCGAGTGTCTTCCAACGCACAGGAGAACACTCTCCGGATGGAGCCTCGGAGACAGGAGTCGCAGAACCCGTGAGCACGCACGCACCAGGCGGCCATCGCGCGGCCACGGACGAGCTGAATGACCAGTCCGCGAACGCCGGGAAGGCCCTCGCGAACACACACCGGGTGGAGATCCTCGACCTCCTCGCGCAGGGTGAGCGCAGCGTCGAGGTGCTCTCGTCGCGTGCCCGCATGTCGGTCGGGCTGCCGTCGCTCCATCTCCAGGTGCTGCGTCGGGCGGGCCTCGTCATCTCCCGCCGCGAGGTGAACCGCATCGTCTACCGGCTCGCCGGGGATGACGTGCTCGTGCCCCTCTCCGCTCTCCGGTCGGTCGCGACCGCACGCATCGCGGATGCGGACCGCGCGGCGCGCACCTTCCTGGGCGGCCTCGCTGAGGTCGTCGGTCGTGCTGAGCTGCTCGGGCGAAGGCGCCTGGGCCAGGCCGTGGTCGTCGACCTGCGGCCCGCCGAAAGGTACGAAGCCGGCCACCTGCCTGGCGCGGTGATGATCCCGCTCGACGAGTTGGTGGCCCGCCTCGAGGACGGGTTTTCGGAGTGGCGCCGGGCGGGCCTCCCGGACGTGGTCGGCCCGCTGCCCGCATGACAGACGACGAGACGGACGAGGGCGTCGGACGAGCGCGCCCGCCGATCCTGGCCGACAAGGCCACGGACGAGCCGTCGGCGTTCACCCCGCAGGGCCTGCTGCGCGAGGCGCGACGCCAGAAGGGGCTGCTGGTCGCGTCGGTCCCCGGGGTGTGCGTGCTCGACCCCGACGGCGACCTGGTGCGTGACCTGGTGCGCTCCGGCCGAGCAGTCCGGGACGAGACCTGGGCTTGCTACCACACCGAGCTGCACGTCCTCGACGAGGACGGGCTGCGGCTCGGTCTGGTCGGCGGCGCGGTGGGTGCCTCCTTCGCGGTGCTCGTGGCTGAGGAGCTGTTCGCGACGGGATGCCGCGTGCTCCTGAGCGTCACGTCGGCGGGACGGGTGGCCGATCCGGACGGACCCGCCTCCTTCGTGCTCATCGAGCGGGCCCTGCGTGACGAGGGCACCAGCTACCACTACCTGCCGCCAGCCCGGTACAGCGACGCGGACCCGGCGCTGGTGGAACGTGCCGTCGCGGGCCTGGTCTCCGCTGGCATCGCCGTCCTCCGGGGGAGCAGCTGGACCACCGATGCGCCGTTCCGCGAGACGGCGACGGCGATCGCCGCCCGCCGGGAGGAAGGCATCCTGGCGGTGGAGATGGAGGCGGCCGCGCTTTACTCGTTCGCCCGGGCCCGGGGTCGTGATGTGCTCTGCTTCGCACATCTCACCAACCAGATGGCGCAGATCGAGGGGGACTTCGAGAAGGGCCCCAACGACGGTGCGACCGAGGCGCTCGGGCTCATCGAGATCGTGGCCCGTGCCGTGGGTGGGCCGCTCCCAAGGGGAGACGATGCTGATGGATGACGCCCGGTCGCGGCTGTTCGAACGGCTGCGGCAGCTCCGGATCGAGGTCGAGGTCGTGCCCTATCCTGAGGCTCCGACGGTCGAGGAGGGCAAGGGCCTCCGGGACCTGATGGCCGGGACGTTTGATGATGATCGTACGGTGGTGCGGCGCCGATGCCATTCATCCTATCGCGCTCTTCCGCCGTAAGGAGAGTCTGACGCCCACTGAGCCCCCCGCGCGCCACCGGCCCTCGGCCCAGCGGGTTCCGACCGCGGTCCGGACATGGTCGTCCAGGATCGCGGTGGTCGTTGTCCCGATCCGTCTCGGCACCCCCAAGGGTCTCTTCTACTACCACGCGGGCGCCATCGAGGCGGCCTCGGGCGAACCGGACGCCGCAGCTGCCCATCTCCGGCAGGCGTTCGAGGTGGAGCCGTACTTCTCGCCCCTGTACGGGTCGGTGGCCCGTCAGCTCCTTGCCGACCTCGAGGGCGCGCCCCCCGGCTCGGCGGACCCATCGCCCGCGCCGAGCTGATGACCCAGGGCATCGGCGTGCAGGCAGGGACCGACGCCCCGGTCTGGCCAAGCGCTGTGCCTCCGCCGCGGGCTGGGAGGCGCACGGGCAGGGCTCGGGTCGACACGTCGAGGAGGTCTCCCGACCCGATGTGCCGATCCGGACGTCCCGTCAGGGCGCCGGGGACCCGTGGACCAGCGAGCCGGGCGACGTCGACTCGTTGCTCGTGACCGCGGGCGAACCGTGCACAGGGGAGCCCGGATCAGGCGATCCTCCGCCCGGGGCGGTCGACGACGCAGGCGATCCGAGAGCGTCGGGCGAGCCGCTCGGCGCGGCGGGAAGGGCGGCAGCTGCGGGTCGCCGCACACGTGCTTGACATCCGCATGATACTAGGGGGGAGTATCGGGAAAGGACCTCATGGACGCCAGCCACCACCAACAGCGCTCCGAGCCGGTCGCGCATCATCCGGCCCCGTCGCACCAAGACCCCAAGGGACCATCAGGCGACCACCCAGCGCATGATCGCCACGAGGGCCACTCGGTGGCGATGTTCCGGGACCGCTTCTGGCTGTCGCTGCTGCTGACGATCCCGGTGGTCATCTGGAGCATGGACGTCCAGGAATGGCTCGGCTACCAGGCACCGACCTTCACCGGCAGCGACCTCATCCCCGCCGTCCTGGGGACCGCGGTGTTCCTGTACGGGGGCGTGGTGTTTCTGCGCGGGGGCCTGTCGGAGATCCGCGACCGGAAGCCGGGGATGATGCTGCTCATCAGCATGGCCATCACGGTGTCGTTCGTGACATCGCTGGCCGCCACGCTCGGCTGGTTCGAGGTGGAGGTGTGGTGGGAGCTGGCCACCCTCATCACCATCATGCTGCTGGGCCACTGGCTGGAGATGCGCTCGATCGCACAGGCACGCGGGGCGCTCTCCGCCCTCGCCGCGCTGCTGCCCGACACGGCCGAACGGGTCACCGATGCAGGCACCGAGGAGGTTCCGCTGTCCGTCATCGCGGTCGCCGACGTGGTGCTGGTCCGGCCCGGCGCGCGCGTCCCGGCCGATGGCGTCGTGGTCGAGGGCTCCGCGGATGTCGATGAGTCGATGATCACGGGCGAGTCGAAGGCGGTGACGAAGGGGCCCGGAGACAGCGTCGTGGCGGGCACGGTCGCGGCGGGCGGCAGCCTCCGGGTGCGGGTCACAGCGACCGGTGACAAGACCGCGCTCTCCGGCATCATGCGCCTGGTCGCGGCGGCCCAGGCATCCGGCTCGCGCGCCCAGGCCCTTGCGGATCGTGCCGCCGCGCTCCTGTTCTACGTCGCGCTCGGCGCCGGCATCGTCACGTTCGTCGCGTGGTGGGCGCTGGGCGACACGGAGGAGGCGCTCATCCGCACCGCGACCGTGCTCATCATCGCCTGCCCCCATGCCCTCGGGCTCGCCATCCCCCTGGTGATCGCCATCTCGACCTCGCTGGGCGCCCGCAACGGCCTGCTCGTCAAGGACCGCCTGGCCCTCGAGCGCGCCCGGAACATCGACCTCGTCATCTTCGACAAGACCGGCACCCTGACCCGCGGCGCACCGGTCGTCTCGGGCGTCGTCGCTGCGGATGGCACGACCGAGGACGAGGTGCTGCGCTTGGCGGCCGGGGCAGAGGGGGACTCCGAGCACCCGCTCGCGCGGGCGGTCACGGCGGCCGCGACGGCCCGGTCCCTGGCGGTGCCCCGGGCTCAGGGATTCGAGGCCCTCGCGGGCCGCGGTGTGCGCGCGACCATCGAGGGTGCCCGCATCGAGCTCGGCGGGCCGCGCATGCTCGCCGACGTCCGCGGCGTGCCCGCGGACGCCATGCGAGACGCCACACAGGGCTGGGCCGCCGAGGGACGCACCGTGCTGCACGTGCTCCGGGATGGCACGGTCCTGGGCGCCATCGCGCTGGAGGACGAGATCCGTCCGGAGTCGAGGCAGGCGGTCGAGCGGCTGCATGCCCTGGGGGTGCGGGTGGCCATGATCACGGGCGATAGCCAGTCCGTGGCGGACGCTGTCGCCGAGCGGCTCGGCATCGACCATGTCCGGGCCCAGGTGCTGCCGGCCGACAAGGCGGCTGCCGTGGCGGCGTTCCAGCAGGCCGGCGACCGGGTCGCGATGGTGGGTGATGGGGTCAATGACGCTCCGGCGCTCGCCCAGGCGGACGTGGGCATCGCCATCGGCGCAGGCACCGACGTCGCCGTCGAGTCGGCTGGCATCGTGCTCGTGCGGGACGATCCGCGTGACGTGGTGGGTGCCATCGCGCTGTCGCGGGCGAGCTACCGGAAGATGGTCCAGAACCTGGTGTGGGCGGCCGGCTACAACATCGTGGCCATCCCCGTCGCCGCGGGTCTGCTCGTCCCCTGGGGCATCGACATGCCGATGGCATTGGGCGCGGTGGCCATGAGCCTGTCCACCATCATCGTCGCCGCGAACGCGCAGCTCCTGCGTCGCCTCGACCTGCGTCCGGCGGACGTACCCACCCCATGACCCGGGACGCGCGTCAAGCGCCTGCCGGCCTGGTCAGGGAAGGAGACCGCCCGCGTGCTCGACTTCCGATGGGTCGCAGCGCCGCCGTGGCTGCCCGGCCCAGCTCGAGCCACGCGTCGGGCCAGGTCCTCCCGTCAGCGGCTCGACCCCGGGGTGGTCCATCGCTATGCTGCTGGACGGGGACGCTCGTCGCGTGCACCCATCCCGGAGGAGGATCCATGCGTCATGTGACCCATCGCGGCCTACGGTCGCTGAATCCGATCATGGCTCTGTTGCTGGCCGTCGGGTTGCTCGTCGCCGCCGCTTGGCCCGTCGTCGCTTCGGCGACACCCGCGGCGTCGCCCTCGATCCTCGTGTTCGTCCATGGCACGTGCGTGGAGGGGAGGGACTACCAGGCCGGTGGCACGGTCAAGGTCGTCCAGAAGCGCAACGGCGACATCATCGCGACCTCGAGCCTCCCGATCGTCTCCAGCTCATGGCGGACGTGCGTCAAGACGATCCTGGCCGGCGATCAGCTGGTCGTCAAGCAGACGCTGGCGTCGAACACCACAAGCAACCGCACGATCGGGGTGCCGTTCCTCACTGTGACGCTGGATGCCGCCACGAACGTGGAGTCCGGGCACGCCCCTGACCCTGGGTCGCTGGTCAACTTCGGCATCACCCAGATGGTTGGCGGCCTACGAGCGTTCTCGGGCGGCAAGGGCGCCAACACGGATGTGAGCGGTAACTTCTCGGGCGACTGGACGGCCTTCGTGGACGTCCGGGCCGGCGATGTCGCGCAGCTCTTCTGGTACGCCCCGAGCGGTGACACGTTCATCGTCACCTCGGCGACGCCATCGGTGAACGTCGAGGTCGGCAAGGCGACCGTCACCGGTACGGGCCCCTACCGTTCGGCCACGACGACACTCCGGACGTCCGCCGGCTCGCTCCGAGGCACTGCGACCGGGGCCGTGACCGGGACGGAGTCGAAGCTTCTCGCGACGTTCAGATCCAGTGGCGCTTCCGTCAAGGTCAAGGTCGGCGACCGTGTCCGCAGCTCACGGATCGCCGGCTCGTACAAGGTGCGTGCCTCGGACGTCGTGGTCCGCAAGGCCGGCAACGGCTCGCTCACGGCGACCTGCGCTCCCGGCAGCGACTACGCCATCACCCTCAATGGCGCCTGGACGGTGAGCGGCTTTGCCGGCGTCGGTGGGGTGATCAGCAGCACCAACGTGAGCCGGGGCAGTGGGCCGCTGCTCAAGGGGAGCGAGGTCCGGCTGGGCTGCCGCCTGCCGAGCGGCTTCGGCCAGGTGTTCACGGTCATCGTGCAGTAGAGCCGATGGGGGGCCGCTCGGGCCCAGCCCCGCATCGGTGCAGCTGCGCCGCCTCGATCTGCGTCCCGGCTCCGGGCTCGACGTCACACGATGTCCCCGGCGCCAACGCGCAGCCCTCCGGTGCTGCCGGCTGGTGATCAGAGGTCCGCGACCACCTCTTCGAACAGGTCTCCCATCACCCGAGCGAGAGTGGGAAACGCGTGGATGGTGTCTGCCAGCACGTCCAGGGTGGTGCGGGTCCGGATGGCCAGCACCGCCTCGTGGATCGCCTCGGAGGCGGCGGGGCCGGCGATGAACGCGCCAAGGAGGGTCCGCGTGCCGCGGTCGACCACGATGGTGACGTGGCCCGTTGCCTGGGTGACGGATCCCTTCGCGGTGTCCGCGAGGGACACCGACGCCTCGAACGCATCGTGGCCGGCAGCGCGGGCGGCGTCGACCTGGAGGCCGACGCCGGCGACCTCAGGATCCGTGTAGACGGCGCGGGGGATGGCTCGGTCGTCCGGGCGGACGTCGTCTCCCAGGGCGATCCGGACGGCCATCCGGCCTTGGTGGTCGGCGAGATGGGTGTGCATCTCCGGGCCCGCCACGTCGCCAGCGACGAAGACGCCGTCCGCGATGCGTAGATCCGGCCCGACCGCAAGCTTGCCCGGCGCCATGTCGATGCCCAGGGTCTCGAGGCCCAGCCCGGCCAGCGGCAACGTGCGCCCGACGGCGAGCAGGACCGCGTGGCCCTGGGCCACCGACCCATCGCTCAGGTCGATGACGTGTGACCCGGAGGCTCCCGCGCCGGCACGCACGCGTGTCGCTCTGCTCCCCGTCCTGATATCGACGCCGTCGGCGCGAAGGGTCGCATCGAGCGCAGCCGAGTCGCGGGGATGGCCCCTGGGGTAGATCCGGGATGCCGACGCGACCAGCGTCGTCCGCACGCCGTTGCGCGCAAAGACCTGGGCCAGTTCCACGCCGGTCGCGCCGGCCCCCACGATCACCAGGCTCTCGGGGAGCGTGCGGGTCGTGGTGGCCTCACGACTCGTCCAGGCTTCGATCGTGTCCAACCCGTCGATGTCCGGGATGGTCGGCACCGATCCCACCGCGATGAGGATGAATCTTGCTTCCAGCGTTCTCGGTCGGCGGTCCGAGGTGACCGTGACACGGCCCGGACCCGCGATCCGTCCGGTGCCGCGAACGAGCGTGGCGCCGGACGCCTCGAGGCCCCGGACGTGACCCGCGTCACTCGGTCCTTCCGTCCCATCACGCTCGATGATCTCATCCCTCCACCGGGAGGCGGCCACCCAGTCGAAGTCGCCGCCCCTCGCGTGGATCGCGGCCGCGTGGAGCAGCGCTTTCGAGGGCATGCAGGACCAGAACGGGCACTCACCGCCCACCAGCGCGCGCTCGATCACGGCGACCGACGCGCCGCGCGCCCGCGCGAGACTCGCTGCGGCCTCGCCGGCCGACCCAGCGCCGATGATCACGAAGTCGAAGCGGTCGTCCATATCATCCTAGTATCCCTCGTCCCGCATCGAAGCCCTCGCGCACCGTCTGGTGCGAGATCCTGTTACCGGTCGACGATGTCGGGATCGGTCTCCCCGCCAGCACGGCGACGAACGCCACGACAAGGAGCATCGGATCGAGGCGACACCTGTCCATCCCGGGATGCAGGACCCGGGCTGATCGGACGGGCGTCACGCCTCGCACGGCTCACCCGCCCAGCACCCCGTCAGTCGGATGGGACGAGCAGTCGGCGATGGGCGTGCTCGATCACGTCCACGGCGACCCCATAGGCCTCCATCACGTTGACGGGGTCGAGCACCACCACCGGATCACCGGTCGCGATGGTGCTCGTCGCTGGGAGCCGATGATCGGCCGCCGCGGGGTCGATCCCCTCGAGCGGCGCGAGCCGGCGCAACAGCACGGCCCGATCGGCGTACGCCAGCGCCTGGTTGGGGTCATGGATGGTCATCAGCACGGTGAGGTCCTGGGCGCGTGCGAGGCGGTCGATCGTGTCCAGCACCCGCACCTGGTTTCGAAGGTCCAGGAAGGTGGTCGGCTCGTCGAGCAGCAGCATGCGCGGCTCCTGCGCGAGCGCGCGCGCGATCATCACGAGCTGGCGCTCACCGCCACTGAGCTTGGTGATCGCCTTGTGCTCAAGGTGGCGGATACCGAACCAGTCGAGCATGTCCCGGCACAACAGGACGTCCGCCTGCCGAGGCGAGGCGAACACAGAGACGTACGGCATCCGGCCGGTCAGGAGGGTGTCCATCACGGTGAACGGGAAGCTCGTCCGGTGGCCCTGCGCCACGCTCGCCACGATGCGCGCCAGCTCCGGCTGGTTCATCGTCGCAAGGTCCTGCCCGGCGACCCGCACACGACCTGCGGAGGGCGCGAGCAGCTTGCCGATGATCCGCAGGAGCGTCGTCTTGCCACAGCCGTTGGGCCCGAGCAGGGTGACGATCGCGCCCCGCGGGACCGCGAAGCTGACGTCCTGCAGCACGGTCACATCACCGTAGCGCGCGGAGATGCCCTCCACCTCCAGGATGACCTGGTTCACCGCGCCATCTCCGTCAAGCGGAGCGGCGGGCGAGGCCTGGGGCAGCGGCGACGTGCTCACTCCCAGCCGCTCGCCTTGGTCGACCGCAGCAGCAACCAGAAGAACGGTGCGCCGATGAGCGTGGTGATGATGCTCAGCGGAACCTCGTAGCCGAGCGCCGCCCTGGCGATGTCATCGACGAGCACGAGGTAGGTCGCGCCGAGCGCCGCCGAGAGCGGTAGAAGCGTCCGATGGTCAGGCCCCGCGATCATCCGGGCCATGTGGGGCACGATCAGCCCGACGAGCGCCACGATGCCCGCGATCGACACCCCGACCGCCGAGACGAGCGCCGCGCACAGGATGAACACCACCTTGTAGCGCTCCACGTTCATGCCTGACGAGCGGGCCTCGTCATCGCCCAGCGCGAGCACGTTCAGCCGCCAGCGAAGCGCGATCATCACGATCGTGCCGAGGACCATGAGGAACCAGGACGTGGACAGGAGCGACCAGGTCACCGCGTTGAAGCTGCCCATGATCCAGCGGACGATGGTCTGGAGCGACCGCTCGTGGGCGCTGATCTGTACGATCGAGAGCAGCGCCGTGAAGATGGCGGAGGTGATGACGCCCGACAGGATGAGCGACACGATCGGCACCCGCCCTCCCGACCGGGCCATCGAGTAGGCGATGCCCATGGCGAGCAGGCCGAAGAGGAAGGCGCTCAGCTGGAGCGGCAGCCAGGGGAGCACGGCGATCGCGAGTGCGGCGCCGAACGCGGCGCCCGATGAGAGGCCCAGGATGTAGGGGTCCACGAGCGGATTGCGCAGGACCCCCTGGAGCGCCGCACCCGCGACGGAGATCGACATGCCCACGAGCATCGCGGACAGGACGCGCGGCAGGCGGATGTCGAAGAACACCGCGTAGACCGTGCTCTCGTACGCCTCGGTACCGATGATCCGGGACCAGATGATGCCGAAGACGTCGCCGACCGAGAGCCCGTAGCTGCCGAGCAGCATCGAAAAGACGAACGCAGGGATCGGCGAGAGCGCGATCGCGACGATGGCGACCGTCCGCCAGCCGCCGGGTAGACCCGTACCTGCGCGCAGTGCGGCGGGCAGCCGGCGGACGGCCATCAGTGGAGAGCTGTCAGCTCGCGGGGGCGTAGTCCGGGTACGAGACGCCGTACAGCTCCCTGAAGTACGCGTCGTACTCGGCGTTGAGGTCGATGTCCGCGAAGGCCTCGGGGTTGATGTCCTTGGCGATCTTCAGCGTGGCGATCGGCTGACGGCCGGTCATGAAGTCGTACAGGAACGGGTCGTCGAGCTCGAACACCTTGCCGTTCTTCACGGCGGACAGGCTCGCCCAAGTGCTGAAGTCGACGCCGCCGACCTGCCTGCCCGCGAGGATGTCGGCCGGGTCGATCTCGGGGTTGAACCACAGGTAGATGACCTCGGGGTCGAGCCTGATGATCGTCTCCATCGGGAGCACCGGGTGCTCCGTCGTCCTGGCCGCATCATCCCACGCCGCGATGGCGTTCACCCCTCCCGCCGCGGTGATGAGGTCGTCGGCCGTGCTATCGAGCCCGGCGGTGCCGAAGACATCACCCCACATCCAGTAGACGCTGGGCCGCTGGTCCTCGGGGATGGTGGACGCGACCGTCGTGATCTTCTCCATCTCGGCGGCGATGCTCGCCACGACGGCCTCACCCCTGGCGGGGTCGCCCGCGATCGCGGCCATGTCCGTGGTGAGCTTCGTGAGGTCGTCGAAGGCGTCGAGGAACACGCCGTAGACCGGCACGCCCAGGCCGCTCTCGATGGCCGTGGTGTCCTTGTCGTCGATGTCCGCCGACCAGAGCACGACGAGCTGCGGATCGGTCGCGGCGAGCGACTCGAGATCCACGGCGCCGTCCTTGGTCGCGACCCGTGGCGTGGTCGCGTAGTCCGGGTCGACCCCGCTGAAGAACGCCTCCTTGAACTGGGGCTGCCAGATGTCGCCGATGCCCGAGATGCGGTCCGCGCCACCCACGGCGTAGAACGTGTTCATCGCGTTCTCGACCAGGAACACGACGCGATCGGCCCCGACCGGGACCTCAATCATCTTGCCCCGGAAGTCGGTCAGGGTCACGGTCGCTCCGGGGGACTCCTGGGCGGCGGTGATGGCCGTGCCACCGGCGACGAGGCCCACGGCCAGGCCGAGGGTCGCGAGCCGATTGACCGTGCCGTGTCCGATTGTCGACATGCGTCTCCCTCCAGTGCTGGCACGCCGGGCTGAGGGACCCGGTCGACTGCCTCGTCGTGGTCGTGAGGTGAACCTAGATGAAGGGCCATTCTATTGCAACCATGTGTATCTGGTGCAGGTGCTGGTATCCTTGTCGTGAGATGCAGACGATCGATCGATCCGGACAGACGCCGACCTGGGACGCCATCCGCGAGCGGCTGAGGGAGCGCGGCATGCGCTGGACGCCGCAACGTCGACTGCTGCTCGAGGTGCTGGCCGGGCAGTCAGGTCATATCACAGCCGCCCAGGTCCTCGAGCGTTGTCGCGTGCGCGATGCGGACGTGACTGCCTCGACGGTCCACCGCACGCTCGAGGCGCTGGAGGGCCTGGGCCTCATCACCCATGGTCACGGGATCGACGGAACGCCCGAGTACCACCTCCTGCCGGAGGTGGAGCACGGCCACCTGTATTGTCGCCAGTGCCGCAAGGCGTGGGAGATCCGGGGTGCGGAGGCGGCGGCGCTCGCCGCGCGCTTCGACCAGGAGATCGGCTTCGAGGTAGACCTCAGCCATGTGACGATCGTCGGACGCTGCGGGGATTGCCGCGTCGCCGGTTGACCGCCGGCGGCTTCGACGAGATCTGGGCGCCGCCTATGCGCCGATCACCGCGAAACCCAGGGAGCGCGCGGCCAGGCCGAGGCGGACGTCGAAGGTGACGATGGCCACGGACCGGCCTTCTGCGCGCTCAACCGCCGCCAGGCGCAGGGCATCCTGCGAGCGGCAGCCCGTCACGATGCCCGGTTCCGCTACGCGACGGCACAGGACCTCGTCGAGCGCCACGACGATCGTGCGCTGCCACTGCTGTCGACGTACAGCGTCGTGCCCCGCAGTCCTGGCTGATGAGCTCATCCCGATGGCCCCGCCACTGGCGCCCGCCGCCGTCCGCCGCCGCCGCTCGCCCCGCCGCCGCCCGCCGAGTCCGCCCCCGCCCGGCCGCCGCCCTCCATGGTTTCCACTGGGACTGAACGGCGACGCAGGATCCGGGGGTCCGGTGAGGGCCGCTCTGCTCGGTACCGCCATGGTTTCCAGTCCCGCGCCCGATCGGGGGTGGTATCCGGACCGAGGGTGCGGTCGTGGCCCCCGTCGACCGTCCGCTGGACCGGTCAGAGCGGTCCGACGTTCAGTCCTGCTGGAAAAGGCCGGACGGACGGCCTCCGCGCCGCCGCCCCACCGCGCCACCGCACCGCCGCCCCACCGCGCCGCCGCCCCACCGGCCGGCCGCCGCGCCCGGCATCGTCGGTGGCTCCACGCGATCATCGGTCGTGTTCATCCCAGGACACCGTGACGCTCACGCGCATCAATCCCGGTGGCGATCGACTGGTCGTGGATGAACGGCGCGCTGAGGACTCTCCGGCCGCTGCGGGCCAGCACGCCATCGTGATCGTGGTGCGACCGAGCCAGTTCCGGGTGCCGACGAACCAGCCGCAGCGCGTGATGCTTCGACGCGGTCTCGCCGCATGTCATCATCGACGTGAGGCGATCCGCGTGCTTCAACTCCGTCGCGTGACCGCAAGGGAGCCCGTGCCTTGCTTGTGCACGTGCGACGCCCGACCAGCTACCCTTGGCGTCATGGAACAGGCCAACCCGACTGACCCGCCGCCGCCACGCTTGGACGAGTTTCCACCGGGCTCGGTCGTGGTCGTGATCGACGTCCAGGCGGACGCTGAGGACGCCGCGCGATCGGTGGAAGCCGCCGGCGAGGGCCTCGCCTACGTGCTGAAGCCGGAGGAGGTGCTGGCCCAGGACGCTGCCCGGCAGGACGAGGCGGGCGCCGCGCAGCGAGCCTGGCGCACGCTCACCAGCCTGGTCTCAGACCAGGGCGTGCTCCAGCAGCGCTACGTGGAACACGCGCGCGCTGGCCGGTGTGTCCTGGTGGCCGCAGCCTCGGACCGCGACCAGGCGGATGCGATGTGGGCGTCACTTCGCGCCTTCGGCGCGCACGACGGTGTCCACGTCGAGAAGTGGACATTGCGCGAACTCGTCTCGGAGTAGCGGGCGTCGCGCGAACGCGGTATGACCGGCGCAACGCGGTATACCGTGCATGGCGCCGGGTCGTGAGCCTCCCGGTCAGCCGCCCGGTTGCGGGGGTGCCGGGCTGCGCGTCTCCTCGGGTGGTGCTGGCTGCTGATCTGGCGGCGGTGGCGTGGGGTGCTCAGGGCCATCGCCCTGGCTGGCTGCCACCGCTTCCGCGTTGGGCGTGCCGCCGTCACGACCGGAGTAGTCGTCCTCCGACGTCTGGGGTCGGGTGATGGGATCGGGCGTGTCCGTCCCGGCGGGCTCGCGCGTGGGCTCGACCATGGGGTGCCTCCGTCGTTGCTCCGGCCCGATCTGGGCCAGGGAGCGACGGTACCCGCGTGGGCGTGACCTTCGTGACGCAGGGAAGGGGACGCGCATTACAGCCATCCGACACCGGGCGGTTCAGCGATGCTCAGGGAGCCGGCGGCCTGGATTCGATGCCGGTCGTCAGCAGTCGGATGGCGGCCGCCAGCAGCTCCTGGTCCACGGCCCCACCATCCTTGGGCGCCATCAGGCCCAAGCTGAACAGCGTGGCCAGGATGATCATCGCCGCTGGGCCGGCTCCACATCGACGCGAAGCCGCCCCAGGTGTTGCTCGGCGGCGAGGTCCCGGGCCAGGTACTCGGGCGGTCCCGGCGCCATGCCCGGCGGGAGCACGGCCCCGTTCCGCAGATGCTGGCGGGCAAGCACAGGGTCGGTCAGCATCGCGAGCTCCAGGGGCACCAGCTCATCCCGAAGCGCGGACAGGCGGACCAGGCAGTCGGTGAGGTTGGCAGCCACCGTGCCTTGGCCTGCGCGCGACCGCCAGACCGAGCCCGATGATGACGTACCCGACAGCGAGGGTCAGCGCCGTGCCATACGCGAGGGACGATGTGCCACCACCCGCCAGGGCGGACAGGGTGGACCCGAGCAGCCAATCCGTGTCGCCCCCGATGGCCATCTTCACGATCGACTCCATGACCAGGACAGAGCCCACCCCGACCGAGATGGCCACGGC
>Ga0105047_10002754_pt1 | contig 31136 bp, 24 predicted proteins | sample MAT04_FD_78384 | JGI IMG/M metagenome (GOLD analysis project Ga0105047, IMG submission 78384) | Freshwater microbial communities from Lake Fryxell liftoff mats and glacier meltwater in Antarctica - MAT-04 (megahit assembly) | ecosystem: Environmental > Aquatic > Freshwater > Ice > Liftoff... | reverse complement strand
TCACGAACTTTCCAAGCTTAAGATTTCCGGATACCGGTTAAGCTCCAAAAAAGTCATGCGCGGCGCGATGTCGGCGACAAAGTTCGATGTTGAAATCGACGCGGCCGTTCAGACTTACCGCACATTCAGCGGCATCAAATCGCTGATCGAAGAATCCACTCTTAGCGAGCGCGTCAAGAGCAGCAGTTTAAAATGTTTCACCGTGTTGGGAATGGCTGAAGGGCGCATCCATAACATGCCGCTGGAGACCGTTCATTTTCACGAAGTCGGCGCGATTGACAGCATCGTTGATCTGGTGGGCGCATGCATTGCGCTCGAACTTCTCGGGATTGATGAAGTGCAGTGCGGACCCGTCGCGCTCGGTTCCGGCGGTTTCGTGAAATGCGATCACGGCATGATGCCCGTTCCCGCGCCCGCCACGCTTGAGATCATGAAAGACATTCCGCTGCGCCAGACTCCCATCGAGAAAGAACTCACGACGCCGACCGGCGCCGCGCTCGCTGCGGGACTGGTCTCGAAATTCGGTCCCATGCCCTCGATGACAGTCAGTAAAATCGGATACGGTGCAGGCACGCGCGAGCAGCAGGCCGTGCCGAATGTTCTGCGAATCGCGATGGGCACGATCATTTCTCCGTCGATTGCTCAGGAGAATGAGAGCAGTGATTCGATCATCGAAATTCAAACGAACATCGACGACGCCTCGCCGGAGGTGCTCGGATTTTTATGTGAACAACTACTCTGCGCGGGCGCGCTTGATGTTTTCGTCACCTCCGTTCAGATGAAAAAGTCGCGCCCGGGCGTGTTGCTCACCGTTCTCGCCGCGCCGCGTCTGCTGGACTCGCTCGCCGCGATGCTCTTCACCGAGTCGTCGACGTTCGGATTGCGCTACCAGACACAGTCGCGCCTGAAACTGACCCGGCGCATCGAAACCGTGCAAACGCCCTTCGGCGCTGTCCGCGTGAAAATCGGCGAATGGCAGGGCAAGCGCGTCAGCATTCATCCCGAGTACGAAGATTGCCGCGCACTAGCGATAGAGAAGAAAGTCGCGCTCCGCGAAATAAGTGATGCCGCCAAGGTCGCTGCGCAGATGATCTGATCTTTGCGATGTTGCAGAGCGGGGCGGATGACAGTGGGGTGGGGCAGACATTTCTATCTGCCCGAAGCAAGAACGAGCAGACAAGAATGTCTGCTCCACCCAACTTAAAGGATGTCTGCCCACCCAACTCAGGAATCTCTGCTCCACCCAACCCAGGAACGTCAGCTCTAATCTACTTAATAATCTTGATCGCCACGATCAGCGGTTTGACGTTCTCGCCGGAACGGATCGTCAGGCTTGCATCCCCCGCGCCAATTGGCGCGTCTACGCTAACGGTAGTCTCCGTCTCGCCCTGCTTGAATTCTCCTCCGCTTACGATCAGCTTTGAGCCAGGCGCGGGGATAATATCCAGCTTAAATGGCCGGATATCCGCCGCTTTCAAATCAGGTTTGAGCAAGCGCGTGACTTTGAAATCACTCTTGAAGCCCGGCTTCACTTCCACCACGTCCCTATCGGATTTCAAACCTTTGACGCTGGTATCCAGCATCACGCCGGCTTTATGCGCGGCTTCTTTTGCTCCGCTGGCGGCCTTGCCAGCGGTCTCCTTGATCATCACGGCGCCTTTCTTTGCCGCGCCTGCAATGTCAGGCGCCTCGGGCGTATTGAAACCTCCGCCATCGCCATCGGCCGGCGCCACAACGCGCGAGCCCATGAAAAGCATCACGGCAAAGAAGCCGACAACCAGCAGGACCAGAATAATCATTGCCTTGCCCATGTGAGACCTCCATCAAGGAATCTTGATTCTAAAGATACGCGTGGTGCGAAATAAGAGTTCGATCCATTTCAGACCGCTGCAAGCTTGTGGTATTCACCGAACACTTTGCGGCAGACATCGCACATTTCACTCAGCGTGACATTGACGCGCGCGCAATCCACCAGTGACGCCATGATATTTAGATTTTCCGAACGGCAGGCGACCTCAAGTTCGCTCAACGCGCGCTCCACTTTCAGCGCGTCGCGCAGCGCCCGAGTGCGCGCGAGGCGCTTCTTCTGGTGCTCTTCCAACTGCGGGTCGATGTACAGAATGTCAGAGTCGCTCTGCGATGCCTCATTTTGAAAGGCATTGACGCCGACGATCAGGCGGCGCTTCTTTTGAATTTCCTGCTGATACACAAACGAAGCGCGCGCGATTTCGCGGCGGAAGAAACCGGAGTCAATCGCTGCATACATGCCGCCCATTTCGTCGATGCGTTTGAAGTATACGTAAGACTCTTCCTCCAGCCGGCTGGTTAGCGACTCTACATAATAACTTCCGCCCAGAGGGTCCGCGACCTGAGGCACGCCGGATTCGTGAGCAATGATTTGCTGGGTTCTCAACGCGATCTGCACGGCCTTCTCCGTTGGCAGCGCGAGCGCCTCATCGAAGCTGTTGGTGTGCAGGCTCTGCGTGCCGCCCAGCACCGCCGTGAGCGCCTCTATGGCCGTGCGCACGATGTTGTTCTCCGGCTGCTGCGCCGTCAGCGACACGCCCGCCGTTTGTGCGTGCGTGCGCAATAGCAGGGAGCGCGGATTCTTTGCGCCGCGTTTGAGCATCTCGCGAGCCCAGATTCTCCGCGCCGCGCGGAACTTGGCGATCTCTTCGAAAAAGTCGATGTGGACATCAAAGAAAAACGAGAGCCGGCCAGCGAACTCATCAATATCCAGCCCCGCGCGGACACCTTCATCCACGTAAAAAAGTCCGTCAGCCAGAGTGAACGCCAGCTCCTGCGCGGCTGTGCTCCCGGCTTCCCGGATATGATAGCCGCTGATCGAAACAGTGTTCCATTGCGGCACTTCCTTCAGCGCGTACTTGAAGATATCGGTGATGATGCGCATCGACGGCTGCGGGCCGATCAGCCATGAATTCTGCGCATGGTACTCCTTAAGGATGTCGTTTTGAATCGTGCCACGCAGCGCGCTGGGAGGCACTTTTTGCCGTTCGGCCGCCGCGATGTAAAACGCAAAGAGCATCGCAGCGGGACCGTTGATGGTCATCGACGTCGAAACTTTATCCATGGCGATGCCGGCGAAAAGCGTCTCCATATCGTCGGTGCTAGAGATCGCCACGCCGCAGCGCCCCACTTCGCCGCGGCTGCGCTCGTGGTCGGAGTCGTATCCCATCAAGGTCGGAAAATCGAAGGCCACTGAAAGCCCTGTCTGGCCGTGCGCGAGCAGGTACTTGAAGCGATTGTTGGTGTCGTCGGCCGTGCCGAATCCGGCAAACTGCCGCATGGTCCAGAGCTTCCCGCGATACATCGTCGGATGGATACCGCGCGTGTATGGGAACTCTCCCGGCAAGCCGAGATCGCGATCGTGGTCGAGCGTTTCGATATCGCGAGGCGTGTAAAGGGGGTCGTTGGGATTGCCAGAGATCGTCGTGAAATCGGCACATCCCTCTTTACGCGGTGATGCTTTTTTGAACTCGGATTCCCAGCGCTGGCGGTCGCTCATAGATTTCTCCTGCCGATAGCCTCATTATACGGCAACAAAGCATGAGATGAAAGATTCTGCACGACCTATATTGTGCGCGCAGTAATTTTTAGGCTCCGGCGCGAATCGAACGTGCCTGGCAGTGAATCTGTTCAGGCGTTTGGTTTATGGACATCGGCTTCGGGCGCGGAAAGTTCCGCGGTGGGCTCGATGGTGCGGCCATCGGCGCGTTTGAGGTTATCCATGTTAACGGGCTGGGCGCTCGGCATGTTGGGATTCATTCCCGGTCCGCCGAAGACCTGGACATTGCCGCTCGTGATGGCGCTCTCGATGCGGCGCATTGCCCAGCGCTGCAGCATGCGGCGGACGCTTTGAAAGAGCAGCGCCAGTGCCAGCAGGGTGCTCAGCGGGCCTGGATAAAGAAAGAGAAAGCGCGCGGCGACGAAGAGTATCTCATCGCCGAGATTGGACTGAACCTGCGCTTCGCCTCTGGCGTTCTGAGTGCGCCGGGCGAGCAGCACCAGGTATTGACCGATGAGGTTGGGAATGAAAATCAGGCCGAGCGTGACCCAGCCGCCCCAAGCGCGATAAATAGGTATCAGCAGAAAGGGATCGGCAATGGCAACGATCGCCGCTATCAGTAACAGCCTGCCCATGCGATCATTTTGCCGCAAGCGCGCGCGGATTCAACTCGCGCAACAGGTATTGCAAAAGGCGCAATCGCTGCCAAGATGAGTTGGTATCCGGAGGGACGACGAATGACAAAGGTTACGTGGTTCGGCCACAGCGCGATTCAGCTTCAAGATGGCAAGCATCGTATCCTGATTGATCCATTCATTTCCGGCAACCCGGTGGCGCCTTTGACTTCCGGTCAGGTTCAAAAATCTGATTTCATCCTCGTGACGCACGGGCACTCTGATCATCTGGGCGACACGATTGCTCTGGCCAAGCGCGATAAGTGCACGGTGATCGCGACATGGGAGCTGGCGAAGTATCTCGAGAAAAAGGGCGTGAATGTGCATCCCATGTCGACGGGCGGCGCGCACGATTTTTCCTTCGGGCGAGTGAAGGTGACGCCAGCCCTACACGGCTGCGGCGGCGATCCGGATCCGGACGGCGATGTTGTTCCGCCCAATTCTCCGGTCGGATATTTAATCCACTTCGGAAAAAAAGTGGTGTATCATGCCGGCGATACTGCGCTCTTTACGGATATGAAACTGATTGGTGAAAAGACGCCGATCAATCTGGCCTGTCTTCCGATCGGAGACAATTTTACGATGGGCGTTGAAGACGCCGCTCGCGCCAACGAATTTCTTAATGCGGAACGCTGCCTTCCAATTCATTTCAATACATGGGATATCATCAAGGTGGACCCCAAGGCCTTCGCATTCAAGATTGAAAAGCAGGGCAAGAAATGTCTGTTGCCTAAGCCGGGGGAAGAGATCGAGATCTAAAATCGGGTTTACCACAAAAGCACCAGACACGAAGGGGCGCGAAGAACGGCAACGAAAATGAGTTTGGTGTTGAGGGAGGCGGAAATTCGAAGCATGAATCGAGCAGACAGGAATGTCTGCTTCACCTCAATTCTGTTCTTTGTGAAACTTCGTGTCTTAGTGCCTTAGAGGTTAATCTGTTCAAGTACATGCCACAGGAGTTGCTTACTAAAAGGAGCGAATATGCCGGACTGGGTTGATGCGAAAACAGCGTTAGTGCTGCTGGTCATTGTTTTTGTTCTTTTCATGATTATCGCCGGTGTGGTCTGGAAATTCGGCAGTCTCTGGGTGCAGGCGCAGTTGTCCGGCGCTCCGATTTCGATATGGGATCTGCTGGGCATGAGCCTGCGGCGCGTGAATCCCAGCGTGATCACGCAATCGCGTATCATGGCCAAGAAGGCCGGAATTGAGATTCGATCCGAGCAGCTCGAAGCGCATTATCTGGCCGGCGGACATGTGATTCCGGTGGTGCAGGCGCTGATCGCCGCGAACAAGGCCAGCATCACGCTCTCGTTTGACCGGGCGTGCGCGTTCGACCTGGCAGGCCGCGACATTCGCGACGCGGTGAATACGTCGGTAAATCCGAAAGTGATCGACTGTCCCAATCCTGCAAAGGGCGGGCGCCAGACGATCGATGCGGTGGCCAAGAACGGCATCCAGCTCATGGTGAAGGCGAAGGTGACCGTTCGCACTAACCTTGACGGATTGATGGGCGGCGCGACCGAAGAGACGATTATTGCGCGCGTCGGCGAAGGCATTGTGACGGCGATTGGTTCGACTGAATGGCACCACGAAGTGCTGGCCAATCCGGATCGCATTTCGAAGACGGTGCTGGCGCGCGGACTCGACGCGCAGACGGCGTTCGAAATCATTTCGATCGATATCGCAGACGTGGACGTGGGCGAGAACATTGGCGCGAAACTGCGCGTCGATCAGGCCGAAGCCGATAAGCGGATGGCTCAGGCCGAGGCGGAAAAGCGCGCCGCGATGGCACGCGCTCAGGAGCAGGAAATGCGCGCGCTGGTCGAAGAGAATCGCGCCAAAGTGGTGCTGGCCGAGGCTGAAGTTCCGAAGGCTCTGGCTCACGCGCTGCAGAGCGGAACCATGGGTGTGATGGACTATTACAACATGCGTAATGTTCAGGCCGACACGCACATGCGCCAACAGATTGGCGGCGGCAACGCGACTAATATGTAACGGTTTAAATGGATTGAAACGACGTGGATCTGATTTTCGAAATATTTGCGTGGGTCTATCGCAAGCTGTTGGGCGATACAGAAGAGACGGCGAACATGCAGCCTGATGAGAAAAAAGGGAAGCGTGGTCCGTATGATTACGGCGACCAGCCGCGCAAACCGAAGACGCTCGAACAGATCATGGAAGAAGTCCGCCGCGAAGCTGCGAAAGCCAAGGTGGAGAAGCCGGCTCCGCAGTCCAACGTGATCGTTCCCGAAAAGGGTAAACCGCGCGTCGAGCTTCGCTCGTCGTTCGACGAGGTTGCTTCCAAACCGGCGCCTGCTCCGGCGCCACTGTCCGAGCCCGTGGCGGCTGATGCAGTGCCAGTCGTTCGGAAAAAAGCGCGCGTCGAAGCGTCTCCCGAAGATACCCGATCGCCCCAAGGTCCAGCGGCGCTTACGGCCATTAAGGCCATCGAGCAGAAGGTTGCAATTGCATCATCGTTCGCTCGAGCGGCGATTGAGTCCTCGGATGCGCCGGCCGGGCCGAAGGTGGAGACGACCGCGCAGAGTCTGATTGCAATGCTGCGAACAGCTCCACGCGAGCAGAAGCTGATCGCCGCGCGGCAGGCCATTGTGCTGAATGAAATATTTGGACCGCCGCGAGCGCGACGGCCGCTGGGCCGAGCTCGAATTGTTTAAGAAATGAGGGCTTCGGACAGCACCGGCGGTTCGATCAGCACGCCCGTGCGCGAGGGGCCGACCACCAGTACTCCGTCCATGATGTGATCGACGCGCGTCGCAAATCTTTCCAATCGCGGATCATGGGTGACCACGAAGGCGGCTTTCTTGCCCTCGACAGTCTGCTCTTTAAGTAGCTCCATGATCTCCAAACCGGTCGTGGTATCGAGCGCTGCGGTCGGTTCGTCGGCCAGAATAACATCGGAATCGCCAGCCAGAGCGCGCGCGATGCAAATGCGCTGCTTCTGTCCGCCGGAGAGATCGCAGGGTTTGCGATTCATGCAGGAGCCTAGGCCGACGCGTTCCAGCAGGCGCTTGGCCTCGCGGCGCCGCTGACCCCAGCCGTAGCCTTTCAGGTACAGCGCAAGGCGAACGTTTTCATACGCCGTAAGAGCCGGAAAAAGATTGAACGACTGAAAAATAAAACCGATATGGCGCAGGCGCAGACCCGGAAGCTGCCCTTCGCCCATGCGCGTCACTTCCTGCCCGCAAATTTGAATCGTGCCCGATGAGGGTTTCATCAGGCAGCCCATAATTGAAAGCAGCGTGGTCTTGCCGCTTCCCGATGGGCCCTGCAGCAGAACGAATTCACCAGCATGGAGGCTCAACGAGGCCGGCTGTAATGCGCGAACAGCAGCAGCCCCGGAGTTGTACTCCTTGGCCACCTTATTTAAGCGTACTAAACATTCCCGTGCTGCCGGTTTTGTCATCGCCCTCTCCACTACCGCTGATGAGGCCGTGCAACATGGCCTGCGCCCCGGTCATGCGTCCGGGCACTTAATACAGACCCGTGAGGGACGGTACTTGCTACTGATTTATATCCTCGATATCGGTTTTTTCTTCAATCCGAATGAGCCATTCGTTGGCAATTGCAGTTTGCAATCCCTGCGATTCGCTGATGGACTCTTCCGTGAACGTGATCTCTTGATCCTCAAGGAGATATTCGTCACGGTCGGAAATGTTGACGCCGCCCGGCTTAACGCACCTATAATGTAGCTGTCCGTTTTCGGACTGGAGATTCAGTTCCTTGCGTTCTGACTGGCCGGCGGCTTTGCGAAATTTGAAACTACTGTTCAGCACCCCGATCTTCAGCAGGCTATCGAGGCCCTGCTTGAAAACCGACTGATCCAGCTTCACGAGTTCTTCGGCCCCCTGCAAGGGCCAATCTGTAAAACTGACCGGCATGTGGTTGAGTTCGACAAATTCGACCACAGCCGCCACTTTGGCCGCCATTACCTTGGTCTGAATAGGCTGTAACTCGTCCAAGCGATGGTCTTTAAGCCACTTAGACTCCAGCGTCTTGAGCTCGTTCTGAGCGTCGTTCTTCGTCAGTTTTTTCTTTTTAGCCATGATCGCTTCCCTCCTTTTCCTATTTTGCAATGCTGGAAAAGGACGTCCTGCACGATGCAAATGAAAGACCGGAAGCAAATGCACTTCCGGTATTGATATGTTATCTGAATGGGAGCTGTTTGGAAGAAATATCTTGGCTTTTGTACCTTCGCTGCGCGGGGCCTGGCTCAGGCTTGCGGATTCCATTGCACGTCGCCGGCGTTTTTTTTGAGGTTCTCATAACGGGCCATCACAAAGAGCAGATCGCTGAGGCGATTGACGTAAGGAACCGTCTGCGCCCCGACGGGCTCGCTGGCGCGCAGCCTCAGAATCGCGCGTTCCGCGCGCCGGCAGACGCAGCGCGCCACATGCAGTTGCGCCGCGCCCATGGTGCCGCCGGGCAGGATGAAATTTTCGAGCGGCTTGAGCGACTTCTGCAGCGTATCGATGAAGTTTTCGAGCTGCTTGATGTGGCGCGGTTCGATCTGCGGAATCTTGTATTTCACCTTGTCCGCTTCAAGAACACAGAGGTCGCTGCCTAAGTGAAACAGATCGTTCTGAATCGCCTTGAACATCTCGACGAGATCGGGTTCAAGTCCAGCCGCGACGGCGACGCCGATGACGCTATTCAGTTCGTCGACGGTTCCGTACGACTCAATGCGGTCGGACTCTTTCTTAACGCGCTGCCCGCCGCCGAGACCGGTGGTGCCGTCATCGCCGGTGCGGGTGTAGATTTTCGTGAGACGGAAACGTGCCATGATATTTAGCTTTCCGAAATCAACTCGAGTCGCGTGATGCCTTCAAAGTAATGCCGATTATGTGTGACCAAAGGGATATCGTGACGTACTGCTGTGGCGGCTATCCATGCGTCCATCGGTGATCTGGGACGACCTTTTACCGTTGTGATTTCAGCCCATACCCACGACGTCTGTATATCATGAGGGATGTGTACGAATGCTTCCAAGGTGGATTCCATTGAATCGATACGATCACGCCCCCACTGACGAATAAGCGACCATCTGTAAAGCTCGGCAATTGAAACAAAGGACAGACAGAGCTGCGCGCGATCCAAATACTTTTCGTACAAACCAATCCGCGAGTCTTGTTTAAGCCAATATGAGATGATGTTTGTATCAAGGAGGACGCGACGACTCATTCGTCGGTGTCCTCAACAGGACCATATGTGGCGTCGTGCCGCCACTCGTCGACGGCATCCTCGAAGCCATCGTTTTTCTCTCCGGGCCATTTGCCGAGAAGCTCCTTAAATCGAATTGGCTTTACTCTCTGTGCAGCGATAATTTTGTCGAGGTCTGACTTTCGTCGTGCGCGCTTTCTTTCGCGACCGGCCGACTTTGGTCGCGAAGCGGATGTTCGCGGTGAACGTGTTTTTGTAGTCATTGACGCCTCATCTTAATTCCACAGCACACAATACCATTTCATTTAATGCAACTTTTTTAAAACTCAAACCCACGATTCGGCGGCTTCTTCTCAGGTGGCTTCGGCATTCCGCTCAGCCCGCCCGGCGCCGGCTTGGGCGGCGTTCTCCCACCGGCGGGGCCTGACGGAGACGCGGGCTTGGCGCCGCCTCCACCCTGTCCCTGGTTCATCACTTCGTCGGCGGAGGTTCCGCGGCGGATGCCCTTGAACATCAGCATCAGGTCTTCGGGCGTAGAACTCGAAGCGAGCGCTTCCTGTTCGTTGACCAAACCTTTGCTCCACAACGCATAGAGCGCCTGGTTGAACGTCTGCATCTTATGATGCGCGCCTTCCATGATCGCCTTTTCAAGATCGCGCGTTGAGCCTTCTTCGATGAGCTGCTTGATGTACCCGGTATTGAGCATGATCTCGATCGCGGCGATTCGGCCCTGGCCGTCGGCGCGCTTAACCAGACGCTGGCTGACCACGCCGCGCAGCACGAGCGCCAACTGCATGCGCACTTGGTTGGCTTCCGGCCCTTCGAACGTATCGAGGATACGATCCAGCGACTGCTTGGCGTCGTTGGTGTGCAGCGTAGAGAAGACCAAATGTCCCGTCTCGGCGGAAGTGATGGCGAAGTGGATTGTCTCTGCGTCGCGCATTTCACCCATCAGGATCACGTCGGGATCCTGGCGCAGAGCGGCGCGCAACGCGCGGTGCAGTTCATGCGTATCGAGTCCCAGTTCGCGCTGGTTGATCGTGCACAGTTCGTCCGTGTAAACGAACTCGATCGGATCTTCGATGGTGATGATGTGATTCTGATATTTCTGATTGATGTATTGAATGATCGCCGCAAGGGTCGTTGATTTGCCCGAACCGGTTGGGCCGGTGATGATGACCAGTCCGTTGGGATGGTCGCCCAGATCCTTGAGTACGTCGGGCAGTCCCATTGCTTCCAGTGTAGGCACTTCGATCGGCACCAGTCGCATCACGGCGCCCATCAGGCCGCGCTGAATGAACGCATTGACGCGGAAGCGCGCGAAGCCGGGGATCTCGTAGGAGAAGTCACCTTCGAGCTCTTGCTGAAAGACGCGCATGCGCTCAGGGCCCATCAGCCGGCCCATCGTGGCCTTCATCTCTTCAGCACTGATTTCGGGATACGTCGTCTGCGGCACAAGATCGCCCGAGACGCGGAAAAGCGGCGGGCGTCCTGTCTTGAGGTGCAAGTCGGAGCCGCCTCGTTGGCCCAGTTCAACCAGCAGCGCGTCTAAATCCATGCGTGATCTCCTGAAAACTTTCCAAACCGCCAAGACGCCAAAAGCGCCAAGGAACAGCGACGGAGTAACGACTTTTTTAACTGTTGATTACTGCGGCCGCCGCTTCGACGCCGGCGCCGACGGTGATTTTGCAGCCTTGCTTTTTTAAGATACCGCCGACCGCGCTCAGGAAGAGCAGCACGTGATTGGGGCGCGCGCCTTCACCCATAAGACCGACGCGCCAGACCTTGCCCTTCAGGTCGCCCAGGCCGCCGCCGATCTCCAGGCTGTGCTGTTCGAGCAGCACTTTGCGCGCGGCAACGTCGTCGGCGCCATCGGGAATCATCACCGTCGTCAGCGTCGGGCAGCGCTCCTCGGGTTTCTGGACGAATAGTTTGAGTCCCATCGCCTCGACGCCGGCATAAAGCGCCTTGGCCATCTTCGCATGCCGCGCGACGCGGTTGGCGAGGCCTTCTTCTTGAATCAAGCGCAGCCCTTCATGCATCGCGTAGGTCATGTTGATCGGGCCGGTGTGGTGGTAGACGCGCTTCTCGTTCCAGTAATCGCGGATCAAGGTCAGGTCGAGGTACCATGAGGTGACTTTCACTTTCCGTTTGGCGAGCGCCTCTTCGGCGCGTTTGCCGAAAGTGATCGGCGCCAGTCCCGGCGGGACGCCGAGGCATTTCTGCGAGCCGGAGTACACGGCGTCGATATCCCAAGCGTCTGTTTTGAAGTCGGTGCCGCCCAGGCTGGCGACGGTGTCTACAAGAAACAGCGCGCCGGCGTCGTGACAGATTTTTGCAATCTCGGGCAGGTTTGTCTGCAGCACGCCGGTGGATGTCTCGCCATGCACGAGCGCCACAACCTTGGCAGGCTTTTCCTTCAGAGTTTTGGCGATTTCGTCAGGCTGGGTCGCTCGGCCCCAAGGCACTTTGATCTCGCGCACGGTCGCGCCGTAGCGGCGTCCGATCTCGGGCATGCGTCCGGAGAAGACGCCGCCGTTGCAGACAATCATCTCATCGCCGGGCTCGATCAGATTCGCGACCGACGTCTCCATGCCCGACATGCCGGTGCCGGAGATCAGCAGTGTCAGCAAATTGCTGGTGACGAAAGCTTCGCGCAGCATGCCCTGCACCTGGTCCATTGTTTTGAAGTAGGTGGGGTCCATGTGTCCGACGGTGGGCATCATCATCGCGCGGTAGACGCGCGGCGGAACGTTGCTCGGTCCGGGGCCCATGAGAATGCGCGACGGCGGATCGATTTCGGGTGTAGTCCCCATTTTTAATTCTCCCAGCGATTGGTTCGTCTGTTTACGATTCAAGAAGCTTCGAAGATAATTGCGCAATGGTGGGTCATGTACAACTGCAGTTTTCAATCACACTCTGTCACCACGAGAATCCGATGATCAGCCAGGCAGTCAGCGACTCAAACAGCAAGAACCAAGATCCAAGAACCAAACAAATTCCAAATACCAGGGATTCAAATTCTAAACTTTGCGCGCAATCGTTTTCTACCTTGCCGTTTGCTTTTTTGAATTTGTTTGCGTTCTTGGTTCTTGGTTCTTGGAATTTTCTTCAGGCCGCTGAGCCCTGTCCGGTGACCTCAATGATCTGCAACGTCTCGCTCGACCGCCAGATCGTGCCGCGCTACGAAAAGCTCGAGGCCACATTCCAGATTAATCTGCCGCTCAATAATCCTTATGATCCTGAAGAGATTGACGTGGCCGCGCTGATTCGAACGCCGGGCGGGCGGCAGGTTCGCGTTCCGGCTTTCTTCTTCCAGGATTGCGCGCGCTCGCCGAAGGATGGCGGCAAGGAGGACTTGAAAGTGAGTGGCGCGGGCGTCTGGAAAGTGCGATTCACTCCCGCCGATGTGGGGCGCTATTCGCTCATTCTCGAAGTGCGCCGGCCGGGCCATATTCATGAATGGCAGTCGGAGCGCTTCGAATGCGTGCCGTCGTCGGCGCATGGTTTTTTGCGGGTTGCGGGCAATCAACGCGCTTTTGAATACTCCGACGGCTCGCCGTACTTCGCGGTGGGGCTTAATACCTGCTGGGGAAATTCGACCTACGACTATGACAAATGGTTTCCAAAATTGGCTGAGAACGGCGGCAACTTTGGGCGGCTCTGGATCGGGCCGATCACGATGTTCACACTGGAGACGCAATACAAGATCGGCCGCATCGATCAGGCCAATGCCTGGCGCGTCGATTACGTTCACGACCTTGCGGCGCAGAAAGGCATCCGCTTGATGTTCTGCCTGGAATCCTTCAACAGCCTGCGCATCAAGCCCGAATATCCGCACTGGGACAAGTGTCCGTACAACAGTGCCAACGGCGGCCCCTGCGCCAAGCCCGAAGACTTCTTCACGAACCCCGAGGCGCGCAAAATATTCAAGAACCGGCTGCGCTACATGGTCGCGCGCTGGGGCTACAGTCCGAACCTTTTTGCGTGGGAACTTTGGAATGAAGTCGACCTCGTCGAGACTTACATCCCGGCCGAGGTGCGCGACTGGCACATCGAGATGGCGCGCTACATCAAATTGATCGATCCCAACGCGCATATGATCAGCACCAGTTTCGCAAAATCAGAAGGCGAGAAGCAGATCGACGAACTGCCCGAGATGTCGTTCGTGCAGACGCACAATTACGGTTCGCGCGATATAGCCGGTGATCTGGCGAAGCTGAGCTTTGAGAAATCCAGCGCTTACGCCAAGCCGCATTTCGTTGGAGAATTCGGACTGCATTGGGAAGGGAAGGGGAACCTCGATGATAAAGAGGGGCTCCACCTGCATGAAGGAATCTGGGCCACGGCGTTCTCGCGCGCGGCCGGAACGGGGATGACGTGGTGGTGGGACAACTATGTCGCGCCGCAAAATCTCTTTCATCTCTATGCGCCGCTCTCGAAGTTTACGCGCGATGTGGACTGGAACCGGCGCCAGTTTGTGAAAGCCGATACCTCGTTCATCTTCACTAAAGAAAACAGCGGCTATCCGATCTCCTTTCGACTGCACGGCCCACAGAATGCCTGGACGGAGAATCATTCATCGAATGCGCCGCAGAAAATTTTGATCCAGCTCGACGGAACCATTCAAGGCGCCGAGAATCTCAGCGCCACGCTGCACGGAACCGGAAACCATCCCGCGTGGAATAATCCGCTAACGATGAACGTCGACAGCCCGCAGGACTGGACGCTCGTATGCGTCGTCAACGGCGTGAGCGATTACGGCGGCGCCAAGCTGAAAGTCTTCATCGACGACATACTGAAACTCGATAAAGATTTTATCGACGACGACAAAGACCGCACCGGAACGATGAACAATTACAACGGTGATTACCCCGTCGCCATTCCGGCCGGCAAACACACCGTCCGCATTCTCAACGACGGCGCCGACTGGTTTGGCTGCACCTACAAATTTACCAATTACGGCCGGAAGACCACGCCCCAGCTTCGCGCCTTCGGCGTGCAGGACGGTTCCGGCGCGCTGCTCTGGATTCAGAACGAGAGCACCTCGTACCTTGCGCGAACAAACGGCGACGCGCCGCAGCGTGTCGAAAACACGGCCGTGATCGTCAACGGTGTTGCAAATGGCGAGTACACCGTCGAGCGCTGGGATACCTATAAAGGAAGCAGCACTGTCGAGACGCTGAACGCCGCGGGCGGGAAATTGATCATCGCCTTGCCGCTGGTCGAACGCGATCTGGCCTTAAAGATCCGGCGCGCAAGTGTTGCGGTCGATTATTACGTGCCGCCCAGACCGCAGCGCTACCGACCTTGAGTCCAGCCGCGTTCAGGATACGCCGAACTTATTTCTTCCCCTCTGTCGGCATCGGAATCGGCGCCGGCGTGTGGATGCTTGATTTTATTTTCGTGCCGTGCTTGCTTGTGGTGGGATCGTCGAACTCGCCGTCCAAGTCGAGCGCCGAGATTTTTACTCCCGGCATATCCTGAGTGTCCACGTTGGCTTCGATGTCCTCGATCAGTCGGATGCTCTGGCGCGCCTTGCGGTCCAGCGTGATCACCACATCGAAGGCGCGGCCGTCGATCTCGCGGACGATGTCGTCGGCTCGGCCGCGCAGGATGAAATAGAAGAAGGCGAGCGGGATCGCTGCGACGAGGCTGAAAGCGGTGCTGATCAGCGAGGTGCTGAAGGCGTGCGCCATGGCGGGCATATCGGCCGCCGTGCTGAGCGCGAGTTGATCTAGCGATTGGATCAGCGTGGTGCACGTTCCCAGCAGGCCGAGCGGAACGAGCAGCAGGCAGAGCATTCCGATGTAACGCGTGTTGCGGCTCAGGTCGTGGCGCACGCGCGAGACTTCGTCGCTGACCGCGTTCTCCATTTCGCGCCGGCTGTTGCCATGGCGCAGCAACGCCGCATGCAGCACGCGGCTGAAGGACGTCGGCTTCTCCATGCACAGCGTCAAGCCCGCGTCGACGCCGCGCGTGTCGACAATATGGACGACGTCCTTATCGAATTCCTTGGGAATGTGCCCCTCGCGCTGCATTCGGAAAATGCGCTCAAGGACAAAGCCCACCCCGGCAAGAAATCCTAGCAGGATCAGCCACATCACCGGCCCGCCGCGCTGAAACAATTCCATCGCCCATGAATTTTCCGTGGCGATCGGCGCGACGCCATCCTGCGCGAGGGCCGACAATGGGATCAATAGCGCAATTGCAGCAAGCGAGCTCTTCATAAGGAGCACATTTTAAGTCATGGATGCGTAATTCAAAAATCCAGAATTGTCATAAGATTAAATATCGTGCGGAATATGTTTTGAAATCTGGCTGCCTTGGCGAATGATCGTCGTCGTGATTGGCAGCCTTTCAGGGAAGCCGGAAACCGAGATGCGCGGGACGCTTTTAAAAATAGTCAGCCTGATGCTCTGCCTGAGCGCCGCGCAGCATGGTTTCGCTGAAGAAGATGCAGACTTCAAGCGCGCGCACGGCTACTACACGGCGCAGGAGTATCAGCGCGCCGCCGAATCGTTCGGGATTTATCTGCGCGATTATCCAAAATCCGAACGGGCGGAGCAGGGCATGCTGCTGCTTGCCGAGAGCCGTTATCAGCAGAAACAATTTGTCGACGCCGCCAAGGATTACGAGCGTTTCAATCGAGAGTACGCGCTCTCCGCGCGCCGGCCGGAGGCGCTGCTGCGTCTGGCGAAGATTTATTTGTTGCTCAAACAGCACGAGAAGGGGCTGGCGGTTGCCGAAAGTTTTTTGAAAGACGGCATCGCCACCCTCGGCGATCCGGCTGCCTCCGCGTCTCAACGAGAACAATTCGGGTCCGGATATTACTACGCCGGCGAGCACGCCTTTGCGCTCAAGCAGAGCAACAAGGCGCGCGCATACTGGCTGGAGTTGATCAAGTCGACGCCGCAGTCTTCGTTTGTCTCGCACGCCAGCGACGGTCTGGGCTGGCTCCATTTTGAGGCCGAAGAGTTCGAGATGGCACTGCGCTATTTTCAATATGTCGCCGCGCTGCCCAATCATCCTCAGGCCGCGCGCGCAAAATTAATGGAAGGCCGCGCGCTGGCGGCGCTCAAGCGCTATGAGCCGGCGTTGCTTGCGTTCACGGCCGCGCCGAAACTCTCCGGGTCGAATAAAAATATTGAGGCAGAAGCACTGCTTCGCAGCGCCGAAACGTTAGAGGCCGCCGGGCGTGCCGACGAGGCGTTCGCGTCGTTTAAACGGCTGGGATCGGAGTTCCCCGCGCTGCCGATTACGGCGCAGTCGCTGGCCGCTGCCGCAAACCGAGCAAGCGCTGCGGCGCGGCACGCCGATGCTGCCGCATTGATCGATGTGTTCATGGCGTTGCCCGGCGATCAGGCCGATCGTCTGCCGTTGCAGCGGCTCAAAGCGCGCTCGCTGGCCGCGGCGGGAGACCCCGCGCAGGCGTTGCAGGCTGCGCGTAAAGCGGCGGAAGACGCGTCGCAATCCACGCATAAAGCGCAGGAACATCCAGCGGCGTTGGCTCTGCTGGCAGAGCTCTCCGGCGCGCAGGGAACGGAGTACTATAAGGAGCTTGTCGAGAATTATCCGCAGAGCCGCTTCGGTTTGATCGCGCGTTATGAACTCTCGCGGATACTCGGGCTGGCCGGCCGAAACGACGAAGCGCTCGCTCAATTGCAGACGTTGCTTCAGGCTCTGGAGCAGCACAACGACCCGGGCAATCCGCCTGAACTGCGCGCCAATGCATACTTCGCGGCGGCGGAGTACGCGTTTCGAAAAGCGGACTACGCCAAGAGCGAGGAGTTCGTCAAGGCGTACCGGAAACTGGCCGGAGATACCGATGGACACGGCGATGACACCGCGCGCAAACTGGCCTGGTGCCGGTATCATCTGGGTGACACCGCAGCGGCAATAAAATTGATCGATGCGTCGATCGAACGTTATCCCGCCAGCGCTACGCGCGCGGAAATGGTTTATCTGCGCGCGCTGGCAAACGGCAAGAGTGGCGCCACCGACGATGCGTTAAAGGGCATTGATACTCTGCTGCGCGATTATCCCGCGTCGACTTTCGGGGCGTCCGCACGGTTGCTCAAAGCTTCTTTACTGCGGGCCGGCGGGCTTGAAAAGGAGGCCGAAGAAACGCTCAGCGAAATTGCCGACCAACCAGAGGTTGACGGGAAAAAATCGCCGGAGGCGCGGCTGACCTTAATCCGGCGCGGCGTGCTCCGTTTTGATATGCGACGATTTCTTGAGGCGAAGGCGGATCTCTCCATTCTTGGAAATGAAATAAATCCCGAGGCGTCGGCGGAAGAGATTCAGGCGCTGCTGCGATTGGCGCTTTGTCATCGGGAATTGAAAGAAACTGTGCAGGCAAAAGAAGTGCTGGAGAAACTCGATGGCCTTAAGCTGAAAGGCAGCACCGCGTTTGACGTTGCATTCCATCTTGGAAATATTGCGTTCGACGGCAACGAGTTCCCCGCCGCGATCGAGCAGTATCGTCGCGCGCTTGCGCTGCCTGAATCGTCCGGCGTGCCGAAAGCGACGCGCGCGGCCGCGCAACTCAATCTGGCGTGGTCGTTGAAGCGCTTTAACTCAACAGACGACGCGGAGAGGGCTTTTGCAGAGGTGCCGAGAATCGATGCAGACGGCGGCTTCGCAGCCGAAGCATTGTATGAGCGAGGTCGCATATTAATGGAGTCCGGCAAGCAGGCTGAAGCAGTAGCGCTCTGGAAAATGCTGCTCGAAGGGCCGCACTCCGCAACGCCGCACGCGGCCCGTGCAAGGGAGCGCCTCAAGGAATCGGGCGCGGCGAAAGAGTAACTCTCATTGCATTAATAGCGCTTCGCGCGAAACTGTAAGTTGGCCATGATTATCAACGTCCCGTCAAAACCGAGTACCCAACCCGAGCAGAAGAAAGCCTCCGGCTGTTCGGGTTGCCTCAAAGCGCTCATGGCGTTTGCCGCGATCATTGTTTTTTCGGGGATCGTAATCGGGTTTCTCTTCTGGCAATCCTACAACTGGGTGGATGCAAATACGGAGACCGTCGCGGTGCAGTACCCGGGGCTGAATCTGATTCCTTCAGAGGATGCCGAGGCCAGTCGTTTGTTGCAGCTATTGGTCGTCGCAGGCGACACGGGCGCGGAGTTTGACGAACGGGTCACGCCGAAGATGTTCAACGCCGTGCTTCTGAAGATTCGGGAAGCCGAGGGCAAAAACAATCTTCCGCCGAAGGTTGGTGAGCCGCAGGCACTGTTTCTCTCATTCGCCGAGAACGGTTATGCCGTCAAATTAACGATACCAGTCCAGCCAAAAAAACCCGGCGTCCCTGCATTCCTGAATGCGGAAATTTTCTTCAATCTCGATATCGAGAACGGAAAATTCAAGGAGATTGAAGTTAAAGACGTCAAGCTGCACGGTCAAAGCGCGCCAATGGTCGCGCGTTTGTTCATGAAGCAGGAAATCGATAAACTTTATCAGCGGCAGGAGACGCCTGAGAATCCGCTGGCCGCGATCAAGCTTTTGCGCCGGGAGAACGATAAAATTCATCTCATTCTCGATGGCCGCAAACTGAAGGAGCAGGAAGCTAAGAAGATTCTCAACCGTCCGCAACCGGAAGCCGATACGGCCAGGGAATTCTGATTTCACTTTTACCCAAACCAACGAGTGACTTTTGCCATGCGATTTGGAATGCATTTGTCGTTCAGCACAGGACCGGAGCGCGCCAATGAAATCGGAGCCAAGGCGTTGCAGATTTTCTGCGGCAATCCGCGCGGCTGGCAGAAGAGTCCGCTCGACCCGCAGTTCGTCACCGATTTCCGGGCAGGTCTGAAAAAATACGATGTCACTCCGCTGGTCGTGCACGCCACGTATTTGATCAATCTGGCGGCGCGCGACGAGCGGCTTTACAAACTATCGTGCGACAGTTTCATCATGGAGTTGCAGCGGGCTCGGCAGCTCGGCGCCGCGTTTTATGTGCTCCATATAGGCAACCACATGGGCGCCGGTCCCGAGGAAGGGCGACGCAAAGTTGCGGCCTGCATGCAGCGCGCGATGCTCGAAGTGCCCGACGGCCCGGTGATTCTTGTCGAGAACACCGCCGGCGGCGGCACCACTTTGGGAACGACGTTTGAAGAGATCGCAGCGCTGATGCTCGAATGCAAATGCGGCGAGCGGCTGGGGCTCTGCCTGGACACCTGTCATGCGCTCGCGGCTGGATACGACATTCGCACGCCCGCGGGCGTCAAGAACACGCTCGATAATCTCGATCAAACCGTTGGCATAAAGCGCCTGCGCTGCCTGCACGTCAATGACTCCAAAGGGGCGCTGGGTTCCAAGCTGGACCGGCACGATCACATCGGCGTCGGCAACATCGGCAACGCCGGTTTCAGTGCGTTCTTCTCCGACAAACGGATCTGGGATCTGCCCGCGATTTTAGAGACGCCGCAAGATGAGCCGGAGAACAATATCGATAACCTCTGGCATGCCATCACGCTTGCGGCGGAGGCTGGCGCAGTCGACCGCGCTCAACTGAAGGACAAACCCAAAGCCGCCAAACCGCCGGTCGCCACAGTGGTGCCGGCCAAGGTCGTTCCGGAGAAAGCTGCTCCTAAGAAAAGTCCCGCGGCGACAAAGACGCTGGCAAAAGTTAAACCCAAGGGCAAACTTAAGAAGAAGTAATGTGGTTTTCTTTAAAATGGAGTTCCAATGCGCATACTCATTCTCATTCTTCTCAGTCTTTCGCTGGCCGTCCGGGGCGGCGATGATTTTGCTGAAATTCAGGGCAAGATAGTTTCCTTTACGCTCGATAATGGAATGCGCGTGATCCTGTATCCGCGCGGCGATGCGCCGGTGATTTCGTGCGTCACATACGTGAAGGCGGGATCGGCCGACGAACATGTTGGCATTACGGGCATCGCGCACCAGCTCGAGCATCTGGCCTTCAAGGGCACGCCATCAATCGGCACGAAGGATTACAAAGGGGAGGTGATCGCATTTTCTGAGATCGACAAACTGTATGCCGATATCCAGTCCTTCGAACAGAAACTGCCTGCTGAAATGCGCGATGGGTTCCTGAGCCTGCTTGCGCAACTGACCAGCACGGGCAGCGCAAACCCAACCGTGGCTGATAAAGCGGTCGCAGCGCTGCTTGCAAAATGGCAGGCTTCAGGATTTGTGCTGAAAGAGGATGAGAAGGCGTCGCTGAGCGGCTTCGTCAAAACGTTCGCTGAAAAAATTAATAACGCCGAACAGTATGTGGAGCAGAATCAGTATTCAAATGTGATCGAACGCAACGGCGGAAGCGGACTGAATGCTTTCACCAGCGCCGATCGCACTGTGTATCACGTCTCGCTTCCGGCAAACAAACTCGAGCTCTGGGCCGCGCTGGAAACGGATCGCTTTATGAACACCGTTCCGCGCCAGCTTGAGAAAGAGAAACAGGTCGTCCTCGAAGAACGGCGCATGCGCACGGAATCCAGTCCGTTCGGAAAACTGTACGAGGCATTTTTGGGCGTTGCGTTTCAGGCGCATTCCTACGGCGTCCCTGTGATCGGACATCGCAGCGATATTCTCGGCTATACCCGTTCGAAAGTGATGCGTTTTTACCGGCAGCAGTACGTGCCGACGAACACGATTATTGCAGTCGTGGGTGACATCGATGTGGAGAAGACGCGCAAGATCATCACCGATTATTTCGGCCGCATTCCGCGCGCGCCGGAGCCCGAGAAGGGCGTGACAGTCGAACCTTCGCAGGACGGCGAACGCCGCGTTGATGTGGAGTATCCGGCGCAGCCATTGCTGCTGCTGGGATACCACGTCCCCGAGCGCAATCATCCGGACACGCCCGCGCTGGTCATGCTCGATGAGATTGCAACATCCGGACGGACGTCGCGGCTTTATTCGCATCTGGTGAAAACGAAGAAGGCCAACAGCGTCGGTTCCTGGATCGGACCGGGAGCGCGCTTTCCGCGCCTGATGTTCTTCTCGGCTGAGCCCTCCGAAGGGACGTCGACGGAAGACCTGGAAGCACAGCTTTTAAGTGAGATCGAAAACTTGAAGAAGGATCCGCCGAGCGCCGAAGAGATGACGCGCGTGATTACGCGTTACCGCGCCGACGTGCTGAGGGGGTTGCGTTCGAACCTGGGTCTGGCGCAGGAGCTGGCGGATTACCTAGCCCTCAGCGGAGACTGGCGCAATCTCTTCCGCGACATTCAATTGATCAGCTCGGTGAAGCCGGAGCAGGTTTCGGCGGCGGCGCGCAAATATCTGACTCGGCAGAATCGCACGACCGGTCGAGTTGTGCCGGTGCAGAGCGCCAGCGCTGCCAACGAGCCAGAGAGCATTCTGGGAATGCCGCTGAAGTAGCGCCCTTTTTGATTTCGGCCTTGGACACTGGTACTGTGACCCCTAAAGAACTTCCTGAAGAGATTTTCGACGACGACGACCTGGACCTCGAACTGGGTGAGGACTCCGATGATCTCGGCGCAATCCCCGTCGCGCGGGATCTGGTTACTCCCATGCCGGCGTTGCGGACTCACACCGAGCAGATGGTTAAAGTTGGAAAGGACGGCAAGGAAGGGGAAGGGGACGGCGACGAGAACGACGACGAGATGGTCGTGCTGCTTCGCGATCCTGAAGGCCTCGTCGACAAGCCGCTCGTACTGAGCATGTGGGCGTACGCGCTTTCGACTTTTTTCGATGGCAAACGCAATGCGCGGGAAGTGTCCGAGGCCTTCATGCTGAAGTTCGGGCACCCGGTTCCGCCGGAGCGCGCGCTGGAGTTGCAGCACGAACTGGACCGGGCGCTCTTTCTATACAGCACCACTTTCGAAGAGACGATCCGCAAACAGCTTCGGGGTTATTTGAACTTGGAGACGCGTCCCGCGTCGCAGGCAGGGCAGGGATACCCGGTGAATGCGCAGCAGTTGCAACAGACTGTCGAATCTTTTTTCACATCTCTCGATGGCCCCGGCGCGGTAGACGATGTTGTGAAAACCACGGTAATCAGAACGTTGCCCACTGAGTCGGGCTCAAGACCAAAAGTGCGCATGCCACGGGCGAATGACAAAGTGCGCGGAATGATTCTGCCACACATTGACCTGCGGGTCGGCGGTGCGACGTACGCGCACGGCTACGCTGAATTGATGAACCGCTGCGAGGCGGACTTGTTTGTAATATTGGGCGTCGCGCATCAGTCGCCAGGGAACGGGCTTTATTATGTCTCGACGAAAGATTTTGCTACGCCGCTTGGCGTCGTGAAAACAGAGAAGAACATCGCACGCAAACTTCAAGACGTGGCCGAATGCGATCCGGAGAACGCCGAGCTGGCACACCGCACGGAACACTCCATTGAGTTTCAGACCGTGATGCTGCAGGCGCTTCTGGCGCAGCGGCAGAACCGTGATTTTGAAATCGTGCCGGTGCTCTGCGGCTCGATTGATTCGTTTCTGCTCGACGAAACGAGTCCATTAGATTCGGCTGCATTTACAACTTTTGCGCGGCATCTGCGGAAGGAACTGGACGACAGCGGGCGGCGCTGGTGCATCCTCAGCAGTGTGGACCTCAGTCACGTCGGCCCAGAATTTCATCACAGCACGATGATGACCGAGCGGCTGTTGCCGCCCGTTGAACGCGCTGACCGGAAGATGCTGAAGATTCTGGAGTCGCTCGACCCGGAAGCCTTCTATAAAGAGATTGCGCGCACGCAGAATTCGCGGCACGTCGATGCCGTGCTGGCGGTGCTGACGATGCTGGAAGTCTGCAAAGGCATCTTTAAATCGGCGCGGCTGCTGCAGTACGACCAGATGTTCAAAGAAGGAACGCACAGCGCAGTCTCCTATGCATCGATGGTTTTCGAAGAATGAAAATCCTGTGGCTGGGCTGGCGCGAGCTTTACACAACGCGCCGCATGCTGGAAGCTGCCGCCGCAAGCGATGTGCGTTTCGAAGCCTGCGAAGTGCTCGATCTTTATTTTGAATGCGCAAATGGCCGCTCGCGGATTGGCGCGCTGGGATACGAAGACCTTGCGACCGCGTTCGACGTTCTGGTGGTGCGCACCTTTCATCCATATATTTCCGAATCGCTGGCTCTTGCGCGCCATTTTCGAGACGCCGGAAAAATCGTCGTCGACGAAAGCTTGACCGATGAAGGCTACGCCGTCAGCAAAATGCATGACTATCTGCTGCTGGCGAAGCAAAACATTGCGGTGCCAGCTACGTGGCAGATTTACGATCCAGCCCGCGTCGAACAACAGGCGGAGAAATTCGGATATCCGGTAATCCTCAAAGGCGTGCATGGTGCGCACGGCGATCACGTGTATCTGGTCAAGGATGCCCAGGAATTGCGTCGCAAGATGTGGCGTTATTCGTGCGGCGAACTGGCGCTTCAGGAGTATTTGCCGGCAGACGAAGATTTTCGCGTGTTGACCGTGGGTTTTCAGGCGCTGCCGTTCTTAATCCAAAAACGCGCGGAGCTGAAAGAATTCCGCACCAACCGCTCACAGGGCGCTGTTTTTTCTGCGTTACCACTATCGGATTTTCCCATCCTACGCGAACTGGCCGAGAAGGCCGCGCGCGTATTGCGGCGGGAATTTGCCGGAGTGGATATTCGCTTTCGAGGCAAGGAACCGGTGATTCTCGAAGTCAATCGGCGTCCCGATTTTCAAGGTTTTGAGCAGGCCACGCAGTTCGATGTGGCGCGCGCATTTCTCGATTACCTGAAAGGCCGGGCCGTCACTCTCAAGACGGATCGTCTCTAACCTTTTGCTATTTGCGTTGCGATGGGCGGGAATCGCTCCCGCCCATCGCAACCGTTTATTACCCCCACGTGATCAAGCTCGGCACAAATTGCGAAATCAGGTGCGGATTCTTTGGTAGCACGCGGATTTCGTAGCCGAAATGTCCAGAGAGATTGCAGGGGATCACGCCCTCGTATTCATGCACTCCATTAGTGCTCTGATTTCCGGCGTGGCGCAGCGCGACTGGCGTGCCCGTCTCCAGCGCGCCCTTGTCATTCAGCGAACCGATATACGCCTGCACTTCAACCCAATCGGGAGAAACCGGTCCCAGATGTACGCGTGTCTTCAGCTTAAAGTCGGTGCCTACTTTCAGATTTTCGCTGCCATTTGCATCGATGCCTTCGACGCGAATCTGGGCCCAGCGCTGGTACAGCTGCGCTTTCCAATCCCAGAGCTGCCGCGCGATGAAATGATTTTCCTGATTTGCTACAAACCAGCGTTGAGACGCGGGCCAGTAAAATTTCTCGAAGTACTGCCGCACCATGCGTGTGGTCGAGAAGCTTCCCGCGCCGCAAAGCATCGCTTTTTTCATGCGCCGGATCCACTCGCGCGGCATGTCGGCGCTATCGCGTTCATAAAAAAGCGGGATGATCTGCTTCTCTAGAATGTCGTACAGCGCACGGCTCTCGACCTCGTCCTGGTATTCCAGGTCGGTGTACTCTTCGGCGTTGCCGATCGCGAATCCATTCTCGCCGTCGTAGCCCTCGCACCACCATCCATCCAGGATCGAACAATTCAGAACGCCATTGGCCGCCGCTTTCATGCCCGACGTGCCGGACGCCTCGAGCGGCCGGCGCGGATTATTCAGCCACACGTCCACGCCCTGAACCAGGTAGCGCGCGACTACGATGTCGTAATCCTGGAGGAAGATGACGCGATTGATAAAGCGGCTGTCGCGCGACATCTTGGCAATCCCTTGAATGAATTGCTTTCCTTCTTTGTCTTTCGGATGCGCCTTGCCGGCATATAGAATCTGCACCGGCCGGTCTTTGTTCGATAGAATCTTCTCGAGCCGCGCGGGGTCGCGGAAGAGCAGCGTGCCGCGCTTGTAGGTCGCAAAGCGCCGCGCGAATCCAATCGTCAGAGCCTCCGGATCGAGAATCTCTTCGGCGCCTTCGATCTCTTTCTGCGAACCGCCGCTGCGGCGCAACTGCTCCTTCACGCGCGCGCGCGCCCACGTCACCAGCCGCGAGCGGCGCCGGCTGTGCACGCGCCAGACTTCGGCGTCGGGAATATGTTCAGGCCCCTTCCATTTCGTGCCTTCTTCGGCGGCGTCGTACGACCACTTTGTCCCGCAATAGCGCACGAACAATTCATTCAACTGATCAGACACATACGAGCGGATATGCACGCCGTTGGTGATGCTCGTAATCGGCACTTCATGCACAGGCACCGCCGGCCAGACGCCCGCCCACATCTTGCGCGAAACCTCACCGTGCAGCGCCGAAACGCCATTGGCGTGGCCAGCCGTGCGCAGCGCCAGCACCGTCAGCGAGAACGATTCGTTTTCGTTGTGCGGGTCCTGCCGCCCCAGCGCCAGGAAAGCCTTGCGGTCGATGCGCAGTTTATTGTGCCAGTCGCCGAAGTAGCGATCCATCAGGTCCGCGCCGAAGACTTCATTTCCGGCCGGCACCGGCGTATGCGTCGTGAAGACGTTTCCCGGCACGACCGATTCCAGTGCCTGATGGAAATGCAGACCCTTCTCTTCGATCAGAATCCGGATGCGCTCGATGGCCAGAAACGCGGAGTGCCCCTCGTTCATGTGGCAGACTTCGGGCTCTTTGCCCATCAGCCGCAGAGCGCGCAGGCCGCCCACGCCCAGCACAATCTCCTGCTTGATGCGGTGCTCGTGGTCGCCGCCGTAAAGCTGATCGGTGATGCCGCGGTCTTCAACGCGGTTCTGTTCAATGCGCGTATCGAGCAAATACAGTGGCACGCGGCCGACCTGCACACGCCAGATCTGCGCATGCACGCGTCGCCCCGGCATGTCCACGTGAGTCAAATACGGCTGCCCGTTTTTATCGCGCTCCAGCGTGCAGGGCAGATTGTAAAAATCGTTTCCGGCCAGGTACTCCTGCTGCCAGCCTTCATGGTTGAGGTACTGGCGGAAGTATCCGTTGTGATAGAAGAGCCCCACGCCGCTCAGCGGAATGCCCAGCCCCGACGCCGATTTCAGATGGTCGCCGGCCAGCAGGCCCAGACCGCCGGAGTAAATCGGCAGGCTTTCATGCAAGCCGAATTCCGCGCAGAAGTAGGCGATCGATGTCGGTCGCTTGCCCTCGCTCGCCTGAGAGTAATACGTCTTTGCAGTCATGTACTCGTCGAGGCTCTTTTTGGCACGATCCAAGGCCGATAAAAAATTTTCATCCAGAGCCAGCTCGTTGTAGCGCTGCTGCTTTATCCGGCTGAACATGGCCACCGGATTATGTCCGCTTGCTTCCCATGCCTCGCGGTCCATACGAATGAACAGATCGCGCGCCTCCTGCGCCCACGTCCACCATAGATTGCCGGCAAGATCCTTCAGCGCCTCCATGCGGGCGGGCAACGAAGGTACCACGGTGAATGTTCGGACATTACGCATGAGTAACCAATCCCCAGAAAAAGCTGTTTTTAACAAAACAATGCAAGGTTGAGCGCTAGACGCAAAAAACATACTAGCTGATCAAAATCTGTCCCCAACCTTTCGAAGAAGCTGTTTTCGTCGCCAGATACCCAATGTCAACCCAATAATGTTTCCCAAGTGCCCTCAGCAACATTGCTACAATCTGTCCAAAACTGCACATCCTGAACTCAACTCCAGGGTTGGGAGCGGGTCGATTTCAACAGCCTGTACGCGGTCAACGGGAAGAAGGTGACTGTTGCGGAGAGCCCATGAGGCGCGCCAGGGCGCGACCTGCCTGGAAATGCTCGGCCACCCGCGTCGTCGGATGTCGCCGGTCATAGCCGAATTTGTCGCAAGTGACGACGGAGGGCCGTAGCCGGATCGACGCAGAACACGCGGATGCCGTCGGCCAGCGGATGGATGCCGGCCGAGAAATAAGCGCTGCCCCTGCTGACCAGCACACTGCCCGGCACAGCCCACGGCGATTCGACCTGGCCGCATTGAACGATCCGGCGTTCGTCGAGAGCCGCGCGCAGTTTCCAAACGAGTGCGCCGTTTACAAATTCGGATGAGTCCAAGCGCAGGTCACGCACCAACCGCGCGCGTGATGTACTTACGGGAAAGCAGCGTCTCGATGATCGCCGCCCGTGTAAAACATTCCGCATTAACCTATCGAGTTGCACTTACACATGCGCTTCGCTATTTCTCTGTGTATCCATGTTCTGGTCCGGGAAGTTGCTGCGGCGCTTCTTCTACATCGTCCTGCGGTTTCTGCTGGAATATCTCAAGGATCACCCGATTTGTGATCTCCTCGAGGTATCCCTGTAGCGTTTGGGACATTTCCAGATACTCGGGCCAAAGCGTCTCATCGACAAAAATTTTCGGCACGCGAACCATGACCGTGGTGCGGCGCTGGCCACGGTAGCGATACGGTTTCAGACCGTATCGCCGCAAGAGTGCGTGAAACAGGCGTTTCGACCAGGCATCGGGTATTGAAAATGTGTATTCCGTGGGCGGATCGCTTTTTCTAGTTTCGGCTAAACGATCCAGCAGCCGCTGTCGAGCCTCTGCCGCAGCCATCCCTTCACCCGCTGTTCCAGGATTCGCGATCAATGCCTCGATCTTTCGGAGTTTCTCTAATAACGTCTGCTCGTTCATGGCGTTCCTCTTCGTCTCAACTCTGCGTCAAACGAACATATTACGGGGAGCGGTTGACTCATGCCCCAGCCTACAAGCCCATCGCCGAGTTCGCAATTATGCGCTTGGCGAGATAGTCACACCGAGCGTTCCGCTACACCACGCAATTTCGTTTCGCCACTTGAAGCTTGGGTACGCCAGACTTGCTAACACCTAAGGAAGGAAAGATGAACGCCTTTTTTTTTGACGCGAGCCGCGCCTGGACTGTACGATTGGTTGTGCGTAGAGACAGCCAATAAGTTACGAAATATACGTTCCTCCGTTGAAATGAGCCATGAAACGCAGACTGCTTGCATTCTCTTTTCTGCTTTCCACCGCGTTGGCCTGCGCGGGCGAAGGCGCGACTGCGCCTGAAGCCGCTGAGTTCTTCGAGAGAACAATCCGTCCGCTGCTGATCGAGAATTGCCAATCCTGCCACGGAACCGAAAAGCAGAAGGGCGGCCTGCGCATGGATTCGCGCGCCGCGCTGCTTAAGGGCGGCAACGGCGGAGCTGCGGATGCCGTTTTCAGGCGACGCGTTTTGCGCGCTGAAGGCAAGTGCTTCGCGCAAGCGTTGCGACGAGATTATTGGACTTAGAGTGTTACTTGCGCGAATTATCAAAAAAACGATCTTTTAATTCGTCAATGACGATCTGTAATCTTAATCCAAATCGATACTTATACTGTGCTCGAAAATACTTATACGATTTTTAAAAATTGTCGCGACAAATCGGAAACGCTAAACGTTTTAGTATTGGTAAGAGAACAGGCCGCGCGTCAAACAACCGCTTCTCAATTCACATTCAACTGAAACCAAACCAACGGAGATGAGTTTGCCTCTTCGTCTCAACAAAATTGGAGTTACTTCGCCGGCGATGCCTGCGGCGATTCTTTCTTCGCCAGCGGGTCGGGAAGGGTGGGGCTCCAGCTTGTGGCGCGGTTGCGGCCGTTCTGCTTGCTGGAGTAGAGCGCGCGATCCGCGCGGCTGATCAGGGTATCGGCGGTGACCGAGGGCTGGTAATGGACCACGCCCAGCGAGATCGTGATCGGCACGAGCTGGCCTTTCTCTCCTTTAAGGACGGCAGCCTGGACCGCCAGACGCATGCGCTCGGCGGTCTGCTCGGCGGATTCGAGACTGGCGCCCGGCAGAAGCAGCGCCATCTCCTCGCCGCCGTATCGGAAGGCCATATCGCCGGAGCGCAATCCTTTGCGCAGCACGCCGGCGACGCCACGCAGCACCATATCGCCGGAAAGATGTCCGTGCGTGTCATTGACTTTTTTGAAGTGATCGATGTCGCAGAGCACCATGCAGAAGCCGCTGCCATTGGCGGAGGCGTCGGCGCGAAGGTGCTCGATCATTTCCAGGAAATGGCGTTTGATATAAAGCGAGGTGAGCACGTCAGTGATCGCCTTGCGATCGTCCTCGTCTTTTTTCATGGCCAGAGCGATGTGCTTGGCGGATTCCAGAAGCATCTCTTCAATCGCCTCGGCCTCCGCGCCGTCGAAGCCGTCCGTCGAGCGGCGCACTTTCAGTACGCCAACGGTGCGTTGATCGGCGATCAGCGGGACGCAGAGAGTCAGGCCATTGGGCCGGTCTTTACCTGCAGAACGGGCGTCGTCGGTGCGAATCGTGCGGCGCGACTCGACAGCTTGAGCCGCCATCGCGCAGGCCGTGGCGCCGAACTCGATTTTGACGAGCGCGTTTTCGAGAATCTCGGCGGGATCTTGTGTCGAAAGCGGATCCTGCTCAAGCCCCGCGCCGCGGCGCCACTGGGCCTTGGCGACGTTGGTGCCGGAGCATTCGAGCGAGCCTTCGACAAAGAGATGGCAGCCTTCGCGGACAATCCCAGCACCGTTGCGGGCGACCCGGATGGGCGGCGCGGGCTTATGCAGATCGGTCGAGGATTGCTCCGCAAGCCGGACCAGTTCTTCGGTCTCGAAGGCGACGAAGAATTCTTCCTTGCGGGTGATGCGCAGGCAGGCGGCAGGGAAGACGCGCGAGGCCGCCGCGCTGCTCGACCGTTCCTGCACGGCAAAGAGGGAGACTTCGCGCGCTTCAAAAAGATCGGCGAGCAGTTCGAGAATGCGATGCAGACGCTCGTGCCTGTGCGTGATGGCGGTCGAGCGATGGATTTCGCGCATCAAGGCGAGGCCTTCCGCCTGAGCGCGCAGCCGGCGCGACTGTAGCACGGCCAGCTCGCGTTGCGCTTCGGCGCGGAGGGCCTGACGGCGAAACTGTTCCGCAAGCCGCGTTGCTTTGCAGGAATCCCACGCGGCGATGATGATTCCGGCGCCGGCGCCACTTAGCAATAACGACATGGGGAGCGACGCGCCACCCACGGGGCCGGCGGGAACGTGCAGCCCCAGTTGCGCGCACACAGCCAGCGCGCCGCTGCCGGCGATCAACGCACCTGCGGCGAACGGCGCGACCGTTTCGATCTTGGAGATTAAGGAAGGCGCGGACGCACGGTCACCAGCGTTTCCAGACGCTGGATCATTGCTCGCGAGAGGCCTGGCACTTCGGACAGATCCCATACAGACTTGTAGGCTCCCCGTTTTAGCCGCTCGCGGACGATTGCTCCCGCCCGACGCGGCCCGATGCCCGGCAACACTTCAAGTTCGGCCTGCGTGGCCGTGTTCAGATCAAGCTGCCATGCCGCCTGCGAAACATCTTTGGCCACACGCTCCGGCGCTGCGCTTTCCACTCGCACCGCGGCGGACGCTTCGGTCCGGCCGTGCGCCAACGCTGCCCATAGACAAATCCCACCCAACGCAATCGTGCAGAGCGCCAGTTGCGCCCGGCTTAGTGCAGCGGATGGAGTTTTGGCATTCTGTTGCATCGTATTTTCCGCAGAGAATCTTGGGCGGATTATAGCGGGTTGTTGCTTTTGAGCCGGGCAGACAGGAATGTCTGCCCCATCTTCGACTAGCTTCAGCTTGCTTTAACGGTGCGCTGTTCGCGCTCGACGAGTTGCTTCGAGACTTTGCTGGTCTTGGCGTCTTCGACGATGGCCTGCTTGCTGCTCTCACCGTAGAAGCATTTTTCGGCTTCGCCACTGATGCATTCGCGAGCAAAGAGAATCATGTGGTGCGAGACGACGGCGGTGTGAATGATCTCTTCGATCCTGCCTGCCTTCAACGCGGGCCAAGCCATCTGCCAGAAGCGCTTGCGGTAATCGGATTTGATCCCGACGTGCC
>Ga0105047_10002753_pt1 | contig 31141 bp, 31 predicted proteins | sample MAT04_FD_78384 | JGI IMG/M metagenome (GOLD analysis project Ga0105047, IMG submission 78384) | Freshwater microbial communities from Lake Fryxell liftoff mats and glacier meltwater in Antarctica - MAT-04 (megahit assembly) | ecosystem: Environmental > Aquatic > Freshwater > Ice > Liftoff... | reverse complement strand
TCGACGGGAATCTTGGCTACCTATTTTCCTGTTAATCTTTTCGACAAGCCTTAAGTCATCGCAGATCCCTGCTACAATCCCATGATGATCTAATACAAAACTACGTACTCTTTCCATTTTACCGCCTAGAAATCCATGATATTGATTTCTGAGGGAATAATGTTCAATTTTTAATCAACGATCGCGGGAATGTGGGTTCTGATTACTTGTCTCCTGAAGTCACTCACAGCGATAGGATGGATATTGAATTTGATCTAACTATAAAAAAATATTAAGTTGTATATGCCATGGCATTATTTGGAAATTACCTGTGGTATGGTGTTTGTGAAAATAGCATTGAATATCCCGTTTTAAAACGACCTCATTTATTTTTAATCAAAAATAACCGAATTTCAAAATATTGGACTTATTTGAATAGAGATAAAACAAGTCCTTATTCATCAAGTGCTATTTTAACTTTCGCAGAATGGACTGATGATGACTACTTTTATGATAGTCTGACGGAAGGGTATGAGAAAGAAGTTAAAATTTTTACTGAATATAAAGCAAAAATGGACTTGGAATTTCCGGATCTGTTAATTTCAGATAGAGCTGAAGCAATTGATGAGGAATGGTTGCTTTGCCCGTTTTGCATACATGCTTGGCAACCAAACTCCAAAGATGGAATGGTAATTTGTCCTCAATGTAATAAAAAACTTCACAATCCATTTTATCGATAATGACACTGACGGAGGCCTTGTTTAGATCATTGTAGTCCCCTTACTTAGCCTGGAAATGGCTAAAAATTGGGGTCAAAATTGGGGTAAGGCTTGGTATTCGTGTATTTTTATAAAATAAATTGGAGTCAAGCTTAAAGTGGAAGAAAAACAGCGAGTGGTTAGGGCTTTAATTGACGAGATTGTAATTTAGGCACCGCTATTCGGCATTCGGGCAAGAAGTCTCTTTTTCTTATGCTTCTAACCTCTGAAACCTTTTATCCATCGTATATTTCGCCCTTTGTGAGCCGCGTATTTTAAAGATCAGGTTGCCGTTTCAAATTTACTGCGCTGGTGATCGATTTAAACTTTTTTCTATTTTACATAAAGATCTAAAAAAGATATATCATAGATAAAAAGAATCATTAATTGCTACTAGGTGAAATTTTGCCGGATTATTACCAATCCCCCCCTATTCCCGGCCACTTTATTTGGCGTCGAGCACACTCCTTAATGGGGATTTGGCTTGTATTATTTTTGATGGAACACCTTTTTACGAATTCTCAAGCCGCTCTATACATTGGAGATGATGGGGCCGGTTTTGTCACTGCTGTGAGTTGGATAAAAAGCTTACCTTACTTACAAGTGATCGAATTAGTCTTATTGGGCATACCTTTTTTAATTCATGGCATATGGGGAATAAAATACCTCTTTACAGCCGAGTATAACTCTAACGCATCCGATGGGTCCAAGCCCTCTCTGCCTCAATATAAACGAAATAAAGCATATACCTGGCAGCGTATCACTTCATGGATTCTCTTCGTAGGGATTATTGCGCATGTGGTGCAAATGCGCTTTATTAATTATCCTACATCGACTCGATTTAACGGGCAAAATTATTATATGTTGCCTGTTACTATAGATAAGGGTCTTTATCCTTTATCTTATCGCTTAGATTTCGAGCTTTATGATCAGAAAAAAATTGATGCTTATAAAATGGATATCGAAAACAAACGAGAATCTTTTTTAGGGAATCAATCGGAAGATTTAGTTAAAAAGCAAAGCCAGCTACAAGAACATGCATGGTTGCAAGCTCTTGAAGCGCGTGCTTTAGCTTCGAATGAACTGATGGTCGTCGCCCCTTCTTTCGGTACAGCGGAATTGCTCATGGTCAGAGATACTTTTAAAAGTCCTTTAATGATTATTCTTTATACCGGACTTGTTTTAGCTGCTTGCTTTCATGCATTTAATGGACTGTGGACGGCAATGATCTCTTGGGGAGTCACTTTGACTGCAGCTTCCCAAACACTCATGCGTAAAATTGCCGTCGGTTTAATGGTAGTCGTCACTTTTCTTGGCTTAGCTGCTATTTGGGGAACATACTGGATTAATTTATATCAATAAAGGCTAAGAGTAGCATGATCAAATATCATCAGAAAATGAAAGAAGTGATTGTAGTCGGAGGTGGGTTAGCAGGACTTTCGGCAGCGATGAAATTGGCCGAGAATGGCTGCCGGGTCAAAATTGTTTCAGTAACTAAAGTGAAACGTTCCCATTCTGTTTGTGCTCAAGGAGGAATAAATGCTGCGATTAATCTGAAAGGAGAAGATGATTCACCTTTTATTCATGCCTATGACACCATTAAAGGGGGGGATTTTTTAGCTAATCAACCTCCGGTCTTAGAAATGTGTTTAGCAGCCCCCTCGATTATCTACATGATGGATCGTTTCGGTTGTCCTTTTAACCGAACTCCCGAAGGGAATTTGGATTTTAGACGCTTTGGAGGAACTTTATACAACCGGACTGCATTTTGTGGAGCTTCAACGGGTCAACAGTTGCTGTATGCTTTGGATGAACAAGTGCGTAAGTATGAAAGCCTGGGACAAGTAGAAAAATTTGAATCTCATGAATTTATGCGTCTGATCTTAGATGAAACCGGCCGGGCTCGTGGTGTTGTCGTGATGGATTTATTTAATATGAAGTTAGAAATTTTCAAAGCAGATGCAGTTGTCATGGCTACAGGTGGACTCGGACTCATTTTTAAGAAATCAACGAATTCGACTTTTTGTACCGGTGCAGCTAATGGACGCCTTTACATGCAAGGAATGATTTATGCTAATGGAGAATTCATTCAAATTCATCCCACCGCTATTCCGGGTCATGATAAACTCCGTTTGATGTCCGAATCTGCTCGAGGTGAAGGGGGAAGGATTTGGGTAGAAGGAGATTCAAATAAAAAAATTAAAATGGCAGACGGAAAAGAAATTCCTTGTGGTGTCACGGGTGAGCCCTGGTACTTTTTGGAAGAACTTTATCCTGCTTTCGGAAATTTAGTCCCTAGAGATATCGGAGCTAGAGAAATTCTAAGGGTTTGTGAAATGGGGTTAGGGGTTAACGGAGAAGATCAAGTTTATTTAGATATCACTCAATTGTCGGATGAGAAGAAAGAAAAATTAAAAGCGATTTTAGAGATTTACCATAAATTTACAGGCGATGACCCATGTAAAATTCCTATGAAAATCTTTCCGGCCGTTCATTATACAATGGGCGGAGCTTGGGTAGATTGGCCGGCATCAGATGATCCGGATCGCTATGAACGTTATCGACAAATGACTAATCTTCCAGGATGTTTTGTTGTGGGTGAGGCCGATTACCAATACCATGGCGCCAATCGATTGGGCGCCAATGCCTTATTAGCTTGTATTTTTAGCGGTTTAGTTGTTGCTCAGGAAGTGCCTCGTTATTTAGACAGTTTAAACACCTCCTATCACGACATTCCCGAGAAAGATTTTGCTCATCATTTGCTTAAAGAAGAAGAATTGAAAAAGGATTTGCTTTCACGCAAGGGTCCGGAAAATGTTCATCGTTTACATGATGAATTATCCGACTGGATGATCAAATACGTTACAGTAAGAAGAAATAACCATGACTTGGAGCGAACTTTAGATAAAATCAGAGAGCTAAAAGAACGTTATAAACAAATTTCTTTAGGGGACCACAGTCAATTTGCTAATCAAACTTATGCTTTTGCCAATCAATTTGGACCTATGTTGGAACTTGCTATGGTGATAACTAAAGGAGCGTTATTGCGAAATGAATTTCGCGGTGCGCATTTTAAGCCTGAATTTCCGGAGCGGGATGACCAAAATTGGCTTAAAACAACGATGGCGACTTATTCGCAAGAAACTAAAGAACCCACCATTTATTATAGTGAAGTCGATTTACGTCATTTGAAACCGGTTAAACGCGATTATACCGATGCAAAAAAAGTTAACCCTACATTAGAGAATATTCCGGCTAATATTCAACTACCGATTTAAAAGGAGTAGAGGATGAATCAAAAATATGTCTTAAAAATCTATCGGGGACATCCCGGTCATCAGTACTGGGAAGAGTTTGAATTTGATTTGATACCTTTAGCCAATGTCATTTCAAGTTTAATGGAAATTCGCCGTGATCCGGTTAATCTGCAGGGCGAAACAGTTGCCCCTGTTGTATGGCAAGATGGGTGTCTCGAAGAGGTTTGTGGGTCGTGCTCCATGTTAGTTAATGGATATCCTCGTCAAGCGTGCACAGCCTTGATCGAGCCTATCATACGTAAAACAGGCAGCTCGACTATTAAGCTTGCACCTTTGACCAAATTCCCCTTAGTACGTGATTTAATTGTGGACCGAAATTCCATGTTTGAAAATTTAAAAAAAGTTCATGCTTGGATTGATGTGGATAGCACACACGATCGTGGACCCGGTCCTAAAATTAGTCCGGAAAAGCAAAAAATCATGTACTCATTGTCGACATGCATGACTTGCGGATGTTGTTCCGAAGCTTGCCCGCAAGTGAATGCACATTCAAAATTTATGGGACCTGCTCCTGTCTCTCAAGTACGTCTATTTAATGCAAATCCTTTAGGTCGAACACAGAAAGCTCAGCGTCTTAGACCTATGATGGAAGAGGGTGGGATTAGCGATTGTGGTAATAACCAAAATTGTGTACGGGTTTGTCCAAAAAATATCCCTTTAACGGATTCAATTGCTGCTATAAGCCGGGAGACAACGGTGCAAGCTTTTGAAGATTTGTTTAGTTTTCCGGATCGAGAAAAATAGTTTGATCAAACGTATTACACTTCAGTATATTAGCAGCTTCGTGTCAAAAAAATCGCATTTGCAGAAACAGATCCGAATCTATGTTAGACCATAGAAACTAATTCCATTCGACTAATAACTGGACTTTTGACAAATTAAAAGGGGAAAATCCATGCCTTATTTTTGTTATAACCTTTTATATACTCACTGGAAGGCTTTTTTATCCGTTATTAGGGCCACATTGCGATTTTTCGCGATTTATAGGTTTGTTTGTGAAAAGTTTTAAATCCCGAAAAAATCGCAAGTTTTGGGTCATTAAAGGTAAAAATATTTAGGAAAACTCCCAGCATGAATATGAGGATATTATGTGCTGCATTCATATTTCAAAACAATACGTGTTCTTAGGTTATATGAGAACGAATATGAGGAAATCTATATGGTTTTATGACTTAAATTTTTCTGTGCAAAAGATCAGAAAATTCCAACAGTACCTCTTTTTATTTGGCTGAATCACAGTATTGCTGAATTTTTGACAAATCACGGGGGAAGCCTGATAAATTGTCAAAAGTCCAGTAATAAAACAAGTGAATAGATGTAGCGTTTTATTAGTGGAATGAATGTTATTATTTCTTCTATTTGGGTCCTGAAGGCTAGTTAATTCGAACTTCCTAGTTTATTTTTCAGCCGGACCAGGGGAGTGGGGGCGTACTTCCCGGTTTTGCCTGACGGGATAGATGGCTAACGTCTAGAGAGTAAAGAGGAGATGGAGAAAATGGGTTAAAATCATTTTTTGGAATATAAAGAGTTTCTTTCAAATCTAGTTTCTTTTGTTTAAGTTCGATCTGCAGTTTTGAGTTCAGCCATTTTGGGTTCACTCGTTTTGGGTTCCCTCGTTTTGGGTTCACCCATTTTGGGTTCCCTCGTTTTGGGTTCACCCATTTTGGGTTGCTGATGTTTATTGAATTTAACTTACTCTTAATTCGCATTTGATCTTCAATCCATTTTTCGACAATTATTTTGTTTTGAGTGTCATTACTTTCAGTGGATGGATTTTCTCCCGGACTACCGATAAAAGCTTTTCTTCTTCTTTTAACACTCGTTGTTAAATCTTCAATAAGAGCTGCGGTTTGATTCTTGGGTGTCGTGTTAAAATGAGTTCCACTATTACTTGCCGGGTTGGTAACAAGAATATTTTCCTCATCAATATTTCTCACTCTAATAAGGCTTGAATGATTTATATCAAGAATTTCTTTGGGAGTACCGATTTCTTGCGGGCGTGGAAGTTGGTCCGGGGATTTAAAATCTGTGCTGTTTTTTGATTCAGGATTCTCATTTAATGGGTCTTGATTGGTTTGAAAAGGGAGCGGATTGTTCAATTGTAGTTGCACTTTAACTCTTTCATTTAAAGCGTCAATTTGGATATGTTTAAGAGGGTTTTTTTGTGAATTGCCAGAGAAAATTCGGCTTTTTAACGTCCAGATTTTCTGAAATGCAACATTAAAAACGCTCCCGACTGACTTAATAATGATCGAACACATCTTGGTAAACTTTTGAACCGGTAGTATTACGACAGCATGAATTAAATAACCAAAACCTCTTCTCTTAGGTGGCAGGTCTGTTGCAAGATGAGTTGCCGATAAGCCTTTGGAAGAAGGGATAGAGTGTGTCATAAGTACCTGAAATAATTAATAAATAAATTTAAAAAATAATTTAATTAATTCTTAATATTATAAATGTTAAAAAAAACATAATCCTATAGTTGTGGAATTTTTTAGTCAAAAGAATTCTCATTTTATGATATCATGACTGAAACTCTAATCATCTGTGTGTAGCATTTCATGATAAATAAACCTTTTTCCTATTCCAACCGGTTACTATTGGTATTAGCAATAAAAAGCTGTATTATAATTTTATTTATTTTATTTGCCGGTCTGCGATTGGGGCCGGATGAAGCTCAATACTGGACCTGGAGTAAGGCTTTAGATTTAGGATATTATAGTAAGCCTCCCGGAATTGCTTGGCAGATCGGATTGGGGACTCTGATTTTCGGTAATACAGAGTCGGGTATTCGAATTGTTTCTGTCTTAATTGCATTTGCACAAGCTTTTGCAATTTATCATTTAGCTTTAGCCTGTCAATTACGTTCTCATACGGCATTTTGGTCCGGAATAATCATGGCTTTCTGCCCGGTAGGAATTTTTGGATCGATTTTTGCAATCACTGATGGTGGTTTGCTACTGTTTTGGACCGTAGCTTGCATACTCCTTGTTCACGGATTAAAACGGTTTAGCTTTCCAAATCCGATTTGGATCGGACTTTGTATTGCTGCAGGAGCCTTATTTAAATGGTCTATTTACATTTTTTGGATTTATGCTTTTCTTTTGTATTCTTTATCTTTTCCTTTTCAAAATTGGTATAAGAAATTTTTTTTAGGGGCCTCTCTTTCTCTTTTAGGTCTTTTGCCAAGCATCTACTGGAATTGGAGTCATGATTGGGCAACTTTTCGCCATGTAGGCTCTACTCTAAATGGAGGGCATGGTCCAAACGAAGGAAACTTTTTTGAATTTATCGGCTCGCAAGCTTTGCTGCTTTCTCCTATTTTTTTTGGCTTACTTCTATGTGCCTATAAATATGCCCTGAAGACATTTAAAAATTTGGATCTCTCTCTTGTCTTTTGTTTGCTTTTTTCGTGCGTAACCCTTTGCCTATTTTCTTTCCTTTCTTTATTTCAAAAGCTTCAAGGCAATTGGATTCTATTTGCTTATCCGACCGGAATCGTCCTCATCGGATGGTACTGTTGTGAAGTAAACATGTATGCTTTAAAATGGCTCAAAGGCGGTTCGGTTTTTTCAATTGCTTTGTCATCGATGATTTTGTGTTGGCCCTCTTTTACAATTAATTATCGTAAAAGTCCATTTAAGCATAATTTAGGATGGTATGAATTAAATCAATCTCTACAGATGCATGGTTATGATCCCGATACGCATTTTTTAGTAAGCGATAAATACCAAACGACAAGTATTCTAAGCTTTTATAGCGAGGGTCAAAAGCGTGCTTATTTTTTGAATTTAGAGGGAAATAGAAAGAATCAATTTTCTTACTGGCCTGATTTACAGTCTCAAGAAAAGAAAAAATCCGGATTTTTTATATGGATAGAAAATACACCCCATTTAGCTAAAAATTGGAAAGAACGGCGACAGCATTATTTAAATGAGCTTCAAAAATATTTTGAAGAGGTGGAACCATTTCCATTAATTCCTTTGATCACAGAAAATGAACAAATTGTCAAAGGTGCTTTATTTTTTAAATGCCGAAACTGTAAGAATAAACGTCCTGATGATTCCTTAAAATATTAAACAATACGGTAGCTAAATAAATGATTATTTTCTATGATAGAGATGTCATTATTAAAGGCTTACTGCTTATAGGGATTTTGATCATTATATGCCAATCAACGATATTTATCGTTTATGGGACCACAACGTTAGAGCCGAAGATTCGATTTTCTTAAATCTTACACCTTCAGCTTTGGGAAGCGGACCCACCTTTTTAAAAACGGTTGATAAGTGCTGTGATCAGTCCCTATTTGCAGTTTTTTTGTTTTTATTTGTATCATCCATGATCCATCATTTGATCGGCCATGGCGATTTCAAACAGTGATTTTGCTTGAATCCCATACTTCAATTCTGGTTGTTCGTCGATGGGGGAGTCCTGCAATGCTTTCCAATTCTTGCAAAGGCACAAAATGAATTGCAAATTTTTTTTGCAAGGAGTCTATCAGATCCTTTTTAAATCCATCGATACTATCCCAGTAATGACGTAAACAACTGAGAAAATCTCCATGCTTTCTTTGATTGCGGTATTTCGGTGCTTTGCCGGGAGTAAGAAGTAAATCCATCAAATGTGGATTAAAATCGAATAGGAATGAAGTGTGATGTAACCAGCGGGATTTTGTAATGGATTGGGCATTACCCCCAATTTTTTCTTGGGTTAAGACATAATCGTTTTCTTTTAAACTGAAAGGTAAACCCTTAAAAACTGGCTGATAAATCGATTCTGTCCAGCGCATAATCGGTTGAGGAAAAGGAGGGATAGGAAGCGAATTTGAATTGAAAATAAAGGTGGCAAAAATAGTCTGATGGTCGATTACAACGGTCCCCCCTCCACTAAAACGCCTAATGACAGGAATAGGGTTAGCTTCCAATTTTTTTCTATTTACCAGTTGATTGAAGTCGCCCGAAATTCCCATGACGATTGCGGGAGGCGATCCATGATTGAGGAGGCACCAATTGTGCCGCTGGTCGACTCGCAACAAAGCTTCTTCCCATTTTAGTTGTTCTAAAACGGGAATATTTTCCATGTTAACTAGATGTAATGGACTCATTTTTTCGGCTCATTTCTTTACGAATACGCATAAGAGAGATCATTAGAATTGAAATATCAGCGGGTGAGACTCCAGATATTCTTAAAGCTTGACCTAAAGTTTGCGGAGCAATTAAGCCTAATTTTTGCCGTGCCTCATTTCTTAGTCCATGCACTTGGTCGAAGTCAAACCCCACAGGAATTGAAATATTTTCCACATGTGATAATTTATCGATTTCAGAAGTTTGACGGTTAATGTAACCCGCATATTTGAGATTGACTTCGATTTGAAAATTAGTCTCTTCTCCGAAATCATAAATGGTTTCAGGATATAGCTTTAAAAGTTCATGATAACTATTTTCCGGCCGACAAAGCAATTGGGCAATTGTAAAGCCTTTTCCTGATAATTGTTTAAAGACTTTCCCCAATCGTTCGCATTCTTGATCTACGATCAATTGTTTTTGACATACTTTAGAATAGCGTTCCGGGCTGATTAAACCCGCTTCAAATCCATAGCGACCGAGGCGCAAATCCGCATTGTCTTGACGTAAAAGTAAACGGTGTTCAGCACGACTTGTAAACATCCGATAAGGTTCATCTAAACCTTTGGTAACTAAATCATCAATCATGACACCTATATAAGCTTCAGAACGCTTTAAAATTAGAGACGGCTTACTCATGACAAGGTTTGCCGCGTTAATTCCGGCGATCAATCCTTGACCTGCAGCTTCTTCATATCCAGATGTTCCGTTAATTTGACCCGCTAAGAAAAGTCCTTCAATATTTTTGCATTGTAAAGAAGCATCGATTTGTCCACTGATGACATAATCATATTCGATAGCATAAGCGGGTCGCATGATTTCAGCATTGCGGAGCGCGGGAATACTACGAATAAAATCTAATTGTACATCAAAAGGTAGAGAGGAAGAAACTCCATTGACATACACTTCCTGAGTGTTAAGGCCTTCAGGTTCAAGAAAAATTTGATGCCTTTCTTTGTCTGCAAAACGCACAATTTTATCTTCTATAGAAGGGCAATATCGTGGCCCGATTCCTTGAATTTTGCCGGAGTACATGGGAGAGCGATGAATGTTCGCTAAAATAATGCGCTTAGTCTGTTCAGTGGTATACGTGATATGGCAAGAAACTTGCGGTAATCTCGGCAATCCTTGATCCTCAAAAGAGAATCGAACATTAGGGTCGCCTGGCTGTTCTTCCGTATGGCTATAATCAATCGAGCGTTTATTAATGCGTGGAGGAGTTCCCGTTTTTAAACGCCCCAGCTTTAATCCATATTTTTCTAAACTCGCAGACATTCCTATCGAAGGCTGATCGCCCGCTCGTCCTGCTGAATAATTTGTTTCTCCAATGTGGAGCAAGCCTCGCAAGAATGTTCCGGAAGAAAGGATGACTGTTTTGCAATCGTAACCAATCCCTTCTTTCGTAATTACACCTTTGATCTGGTCGTCAACAACGACTAGATCTTCGATTGTGCCCTGTTTAATTTCCAGATTAGGAGTGAGCTCTAAACGGTGCTTCATTTCGGTTTGATAAGCTAACTTATCGGCTTGTGCTCGGGGAGCCCAGACAGCGGGACCTTTAGTAGCATTGAGCATTCGATACTGAATTCCGGTCAGGTCGGTCACTTTAGCCATTTCACCGCCAAGTGCGTCAATTTCCCGCACCATGTGGCCTTTTGCAATTCCGCCGATCGCAGGATTACAGCTCATTTTGGCAATAGTATCCAAGTTCATCGTCAGTAATAAAGTGCGCATGCCCATACGTGCCGCTGCAAGTGCAGCTTCACAGCCTGCATGTCCGCCACCGATTACAATGACTTCATAAAAAAATGGATATTTCCACATGATACACTCTCCAAAATAAATAATTGAGTATATACTGCTTTCAATTGAAAGCAGTATATACTCAACTTAGCTCAATCCCGAGGCTTTGGCGTAGCCGAAATTCTCACTTTGAGCTAAGTTGAGTATATACACTCCGCGGTCAAGTCAGCTTCTATTTATCGAATGAGGAAATTCAACTAGTTATTCGGTTAATCAACATAACCTAAGTCAGTGTTAATTAATTCCATATCACCGATGAACATTCATGGTCCGCTAAAAAGCGGCCAACTTAACCGCGGAACGTATAAATTTATTTGCTTTTGTGCCGGTCACGTCGGCTGCGTTTTTTACGCTTGTGCTTCGCAATTTTGTATTTGCGCTTCTTTTTAACAGAAGACATATCCCTCCACTGTCTATTAGGGTTATTTGCTTGACTTATCAAACATGCAACTATCTTAGAAAAAATTCAATAAAAAGTAAAGAAGGTAAATGAATAGTTAGCCGATCGAAAAGTTTTTTCGGCAAAAACAAGCCGATTGAATCGATCAGGCACAAAATTAGATTGGAAATTTTTTTGGTTTGACATTTCTCTTTTTCTCACTTATTACTGTTTTTTCTTAATTTAATGAATTTATTAACCTTTTCAGAAACATGCCGGAGGACTTATGCCCTTTTTCCAAGAAGTTATCATTACTGAAAATGTTACCTTAAACTATTTTTCGATATTATTAGCCGCTTTAGCTTACATCCTTTTTGGAATACTATGGTATTCGCCACTGTTATTTGGAAATCGCTTCATTAAATATGAGGATGAACAAAGGTATCAGGAAAAACCGGCTTCTTTATTTTGTGCCTATCTGGGAGAAGTTGTGATTTCATTGATAATTTCAAGTGGCCTAGCTTTTTTTATTGCACTTAGTGGAGTGGGAGCTTATGGTGGAATGGTTCTTGCATTCCTCGTCTGGATTTGTTTTGTCGCGACGACTCATTTTTCAGTAGTGTTATGGAGCAGAAAAACTGGAAATTTTTATATTCATTCAGGGTTTACCTTCTTGGGCTTTATCTTGATGGGACTTACTTTAGGTTGGTTGAATTGAAACAGTTCTGAGATTAAATTTAAATTATACAGGAGAGATTTTATGTCTAGTGTAACGAAACCAGCACCGAAAAAATTGTCTACTAAAAATTCAAGTAGCGGGAGTAAAACAGATAAAAAGCCTGCAGCGTCTCCAGATCATGCAACCGAGCATCATGTTGCAACGAAGGCGGTACCTGCTAAAAAGTCTATAAGTCCACATGCCGAAAACGTAAAGGCTCCTTCTAAGATTGCGTACCCGGCTAAAAAACCGTCAACCGCTAAATCAGTTAAGACTTCTCCTAGAAGTTCTGCAAGCCAATCATCTGTTAAAAAGTCTGGGACACATGTAAAAGATAAACCTTCAGTGGGTAGTAGGGTTTCGGAAGAAAAGAAAAGCATGGCAAAGAAACCGCCTACAAAAGCATCTACTGGGACCGGAAAAGCTCCCGCTAAACGAAAACCGAAATCGACTTTATCGAATATTGGAGACAAGCTTAAATCGCTTTTTACGTTTAAATCTTAGAGCCGGTTTTAGCGACTTTAGTAGTCTTTCTTTAAATATGATTAAGAAAGGGTACCTCGTCAATAACCTAAGATATTGATGAGCTGTCCTTTCTTAAATTTCCATAAGTTATACTCAAGTTAGCTCAAATTTTGATACTTAGCCCAAATTCTTGGATTGATTATCTATTCGTTCGGTGATCTCATTGGCGATTGTCGATCAACTTTTTAGTCCATATTTTTTCACCAGATCGTGTCATTCTCCATCTTCTTGAATCGACCACATTGGGTAAGGCGATGATCTTGAAATTGAACAAAGACTGAACAATTCACTGCTCTAGATCTCTCTGTAAATTCACACAATTTTGAAGTTTGCTGCGCTTTCCATTTAAAAGGGAAAGAAATGAAATGGGATTTGTTTCCTATTTCCTTAGAATCTAGATTTTTTGAAGTTTTTGTTGTCCATCTCGGCCGCTCTTCTTTATCGGCGAATTTTTTCTTTTCAGGCAAAGATTCTTCCTTTGGCATTCTCTTTCTCTTCCTGTTATTAACAAAAATTTCTTTTGTAAGACCCAAAGAGGCCCTAAGATCTTCTTTTCTACGTCTGAAAAATTTTGTAAAGTCGAGCAAATTATTGATTAGCTTTTTAGTGAAATCTCTGATAATCTTTGAAAAAAAGTTTGATATAATATGTTTCATACGAGTTCTTAATGGTTAATTATGCTTAAAATAGCTTTGATTTGTGGAGGACCTTCACTTGAACGGGGAATTTCTTTAAATTCCGCTCGCTCTGTTATAGATCATCTCTCCGGTTCTTTCATTCAAACGACACCTCTTTATGTAGATCGGCAATTGAACTTTTATCTTATTTCGCCAGGTCAACTTTACTCGAATACTCCCTCCGATTTTGATTTTAAACTTGAAACATTAGCTAAAAAAATTTCAGACACTGAACTTAGATTTTTTTTTGAAGACATTGACCTTGCTTTCCCTGTTATTCATGGAGAATTCGGTGAAGATGGTGAATTGCAAAAAATATTAGAAGAATACCAAGTCCCTTATGTCGGCTCTGATAAAAACAGTTGTCGGCGGATGTTCAATAAACATCACGTCAGCCGTTTACTCGAAGAGAAGGGGTTTTTTACAATTCCTTCTTTGTTGATTTCCCAAGAAACGAATGATAAACTCTCTTTGATCGAAGATTTTTTTCATCAACAGGGGATTAAACGAGCCGTAGTCAAACCCGTCAAGGGAGGATCTTCCATCGGTGTATTTTCTGTTTCTGGCTCCGAAGAAGCTCTGGAAAAATGCAAGGAGATCTTCTGCAATCAAATCGATGATCAAGTTTTAATTGAATCTTTCTGTTTTGGCCAAGAATTTACCATCATAGTTCTGGAAAATCATGAAAATAGACCCGTCGCTTTAATGCCTACTGAAATCGAAATGAATTATGACGATAATCAAATTTTTGATTATCGACGCAAATACTTGCCTACTAACCAAGTGACCTATCACACCCCGCCTCATTTCGATTCACTTTTAATAGACGAGATCAGAAGGGAAGCGGAAGAGGTTTTTAAACTGTTTAATATGCGCGACTTTGTGCGTTTAGACGGCTGGGTTTTGCCGGATGGAAGAATTTGTTTTTCAGATATTAATCCGATTAGTGGTTTAGAGCAAAATAGTTTTCTCTTTCGTCAAACTTCTATCCTGGGGATGACACACCGGCAAACTTTGCATTATATCATCAAAAATGCGTGCTTAAGAGCAAATCTTAATTTTGATGAATCGCAACAAGCCCTTCCTCGTAAACAAAGACCCGTCTATATTTTATGTGGTAATAAGAATGCGGAAAGGCAAGTCTCTTTAATGAGTGGGACAAATGTCTGGCTAAAACTTTTACAATCAGAGTTTTTAAATCCGATCCTTTGTCTCTATGATTATAATAGTCAAGTTTGGGAGCTTCCTTATAGCTATGCGTTAAATCATACAGTCGAGGAAATTTATCAAAATTGTTTAGTCTCGCAGGAAACTTTTCAGAAATTTTATCCTTGTATTGAGAAAATTTGCCATCGACTTCAAATTCCTGTTCCTCTATCGGCTCAGCCTAAACAACAAGAATTAGATCATTTTTTTACCCATGTTAAAGCTAAACAAGCCTTTGTTTTTATTGCGATGCACGGCGGAATAGGGGAGGATGGGACTTTGCAAAAAATGCTTGAACGCCATCAAATTCCTCATAACGGTTCTGATTCAAAAGCTTCTGCAGTTTGCATGGATAAATATTTGACGGGGTTAATAATTAATCAATTGGGAGATCCGGATATTTTAGGTCTCCCTAAAGCGCGTCTTGACATCTCAAGGTTTCAAAACTCCCGATCGGATATTTATCAAAAAATATGGATTGAACTATCGGGATATTTGAATAGTGAAAAATTAATTATTAAACCGCGTTCCGATGGTTGTTCCGCTGGAATTGCTCTTTTAACTCATGCACCGGATTTAGAAATCTATTTTAGTTACATTCAAAAAAATGCGACCTTCATCCCTGCACATACTTTTGAAAATCAAAAAGGCCCTATGGACTTACCTGTTGCGTTTGAAGGACAAGAATTCTTGTTTGAACCTTATCTAGAAACAGATCATATTGCAATTAAAGATCAAAATCTTATCCATGTTCGAAGAACAGGTTGGATTGAATTAACGGTAGGAGTGATCGAGAACCAAGGTCACTATCGTTCTTTTAATCCAAGTATTACAGTGGCCGAAGGAGCTGTCTTGAGCTTGGAAGAAAAATTTCAGGGGGGGACAGGTATTAATTTAACACCCCCGCCATCCGAAATTCTTTCAAAAAATGCAACGGAAAAGATCAAAAAGCTCATTGAAAAAGCAGCTAAGGCTTTAGGAATTCAAAATTACGCGCGTCTAGATATTTTTTTTAACTGGAAAACTGAAAAAATGATCTTAATAGAAGCGAATACCTTACCAGCTCTCACTCCTTCTACAGTTTTTTATCATCAAGCTTTGGCTGAAAATCCCCCTTTAAATCCAAGAGAATTTATTGAAATCCTGATTAATTCAAAAATGCCGGTTCTTGGATCTTTAAATGGCTGATTTATCCTTAAACTCTTTCCAAAAATATCTTTTATTAGGATTTTCCTTCTGTTTAGTGGCTTTCGGACAGCCTGCATGGATTTGGTGGTTCGGTTTATTGGCATCATTTTTTGGTTATGCCTGTTTTTGGAGAGTTTTATTAACCATTTCAAGTCGTTTGGAACGTTTTATCACGGCCATGGGTTGGTTTGCAGGAGTTCAAATTGTCCAACTTTCTTGGGCTCTTTCGCATCCCTATCTCTATATGTATCCCCTCCTTGTTTTAATCGCTTGGTTTTTAGGAGCGCAATGGGGAGTTCTTGCTTTATGGATAACGCCTAGCTCTTTAAAAAAAACTTCAACTCTCTTTGCTTTGTCAGGTGGATGGGTTTTATTAGAATGGTCACGTTTGTTTGTATTATCCGGTTTTCCTTTTGACCCTATTGGATTAGCTTTAACAGGTTCGATTTATTCTTTGCAATTTGTAGCCATTGGAGGTGTCTATTTACTTTCTTATTGGGTTGCCTTGACAAATTTATTTGTTTTGCGTACTTGGTTTCAAAATGCAGGAAATATAAGGTCCCTAAGTTGGATAACGTGTCTTCTCATCGCTTTAACGCCATATGGATTCGGATGGCTGCATATTCATCAACATGCTGCGCGCCAAGCGCAATCCACTCGTCAAATTGAAACTCTTTTAGTGCAAACAGCTTTTCCCGTCGAACAAAAAATCAGTTTTGCCAGCTTTGAACAAGCGCGTCATTTTGTATTGAATCAATGGAAACAAATTTTTGCTCTAATTGCCGATCAACATTCTACTTCACCGGAATTAATCGTCCTTCCTGAAAATCTTGTTCCTTATGGAACATATTCATTAGTCTTTTCTTTTCCGTCCGCACTAGAAGCATGGACTGGAGCATTCGGTTTAGATGCTGTAAAAAGTCTTCCGGCCTTAGAAGGTCCTTTCGCCGATTTTGTTGAAATCGATAAAAAATTGAATTGGTATGTCAATAATGCCTATTTTTGCCAAGCTCTAGCTAATTTATTCCAGGCGCATCTGATTATAGGTTTAGAAGATCAACTCTACCTTCAGGATCTTAAAGAAGAATCTTATAGTGCTGCCTTGCATTTTTATCCCCGGGATCACAAACTGGAAACCTATGAAATCAGTCGATATAAAAAGCGAATTTTAGTGCCGATGGGGGAATATATCCCTTTTGAGTTTTGCCGCAAATTAGCTTCAAAGTATGGCGTTCAAGGATCGTTCACTCCAGGAAAAACTGCAAAACTCTTTAATGGTCCGGTTCCTCTAGGCCCTTCTATTTGTTATGAAGAAGCGTTCGGTCATCTCATGCGTGATAATCGTTTAAAGGGGGCAGAATTATTTGTAAACATTACCAATGACGGCTGGTATCCGCATTCCAAACTGCCTCAACAACATTTTGATCATTCTCGGCTAAGGGCCATAGAAAATGGTGTTCCCTTAGTGCGCGCCTGCAATACAGGAGTGACAGGAGCCATTGATAGCTTGGGAAGAATTGTAGGGACGTGGGGAAAAGACTCTACTGAAGCTCAAGAGAAAGCGGGAGCCTTTAAAGTTAGCGTCCCCACTTATCACTTCTCTACACTTTATACATTTTGGGGAGATTATTTTGTGCTGATCTTAAGCATTACTTCTCTCTTGTTTGGAATAGTATTGAGAAAAAAATCTTAACAAACATTAATTAACTGCTGGAAATTGTGTTGAACTTTACTCCGGATTTCTTTAGGAATGTCTAAATCATTTTTTTCATATTGCACAACTTGCTCTAAATCCTCTAAATGATTTTGAAACCAGGGATGGTGCCAGATGTCATTTTTAACTAATTTCAGATGCTCTTCTGCGCTGATTTTTATTACTTTTAAGTAAAAAAGTTTTTCGTAATTCAAAAAAAGTGTAACTTCGTCGCCTTTGTTAATTAAAGTTTTTAAACGATTTTTTTCGAAACTCGCTTGACGTAGATCTTTTTTATGTTGAGTTAATTGGCTCATCGACTTAATTAATAAAGTCCCGATCCCTATCCCTATAAAACCGGATCCTATTCCTAGTGACCAAATAAAATGTGTGGCATGGAGAGCCAATCCTAAAAATGACAAAGGGGTAAGAATAACTAACGAGATAAGAGAAAGCACCAAAATAATAGCAAAAATTGTCGTTAAAATGACATTGTGCAATTCCGTGTGGCGTATGTCCGCTTTAAGTGACGTAATTTGCTTTTTTTTCTGCTTAATGATATTTTTCCATTGCTTTTGTTCTTTAAAAAATTTTGGTAACATGGCTTCTTTTTCCTTCTTAACAGGGTGACTTTTTTTTGCGACCACATTCAATTGATTTGTCCGTAAAAGATCCAAAAAATTTAATTCCTGAAAATTTTTTTGTAGCATAAATTCTTTATCTAGGTTTTTAATCATGTTTTGCGCTTAAACTCGACTTTGCAAAATTTTGACATCCCCTACGGAGAGAAGCTTCCTTCAGCTAAATGAAATTGTTAGGAAGGGGTAAAAACCCTCTTCCTGCTAAATTCATTACGCTGAAGTTTGCCTCTCTCGCGAAGGGAATGTCAAAATTTTGCAAAGTCGACTTAAATTAATCTAAAACACTACTATAATTATTTTTAAGTAAAATGTAAATAATATAATCATTTTATTGATGTATTTAATTTTTTATTTATATTTTATTTAGTTTATTGAATTTAAAGTTGGAAAATCATTTGATCGTTTAAATTGTTAAATTAGGATTTTTTTCACACGGTTTATCGGTTCATCTAAAAGAAGTTGCTTTAAATCCTGATCGGTCTATAATATTTTAATTTTCCGATCTATTATTTAAATGAAGTGTTAAAGGTTTTTGTGAATAAGGTTAATCCAAACTTGTCGATTCAATTTCGCAAACAGCGGACGATAGGGAAGAAAGTGTTTTTTTCCGGAATAGGTATTCATACTTGCCGAGAAGTTTATCTTCAATTTTGTCCAGCTGAAGAGGGGACAGGAATCGTTTTTAAAAGAGTGGATTTACCGGATCAACCTGTTATTCCTGCTTTAGTCCAATATGTGCAAGATACTGCTAGAAGTACCACGATTGGGATCAAAAATGTGCATATTCATACCGTGGAACACGTCTTATCTGCTGTAAAGTCATTTGGGATTGATAATTTATGCATTGAAATATCTAATATAGAGCCGCCTGTAGGGAATGGAAGCGCCGATGTTTTCGTTCAAATGATTGAGGAAGTGGGAGTAATCGAACAAAAAGAAGAAATACCGGTTGTTAAAATCGGGGAGCCTCTTTATTGGTCTGAAGGAGATATCCATCTAGTTGCTTTGCCATCCGATGAGTACCGGATCAGTTATACCTTGAGTTATCCGGAAAATCCTTTTTTGAGAGGACAATTTTTTTCTTTGGTTCTTAATCCGGAAACCTTTAAAAAAGAAATTGCTCCATGCCGCACGTTTTCACTCTATGAAGAAATTTCAATGTTGATAGATAGAGGGTTAATTAAAGGGGGAAGCTTGGATAATGCAGTCGTGATTAAAAAAGATGCAATCTTAAGTAAAGGTGGACTTTTTTTTCCTGACGAAATGGCAAGGCATAAAATTTTAGATCTCATTGGCGATCTTTCCCTTGTGGGTTTTGATTTCACAGCGCATATTATAGCCATTAGATCCGGACATTTTTCTAACAATGCCCTGGCTAAAATGTTATTTAATTATATTGTAAAGGAGAACTAACTGATGGAAAACCCTGACGATAAAACTGCTGTGCTAGATATTAAGCAGATTCTCAAAATACTTCCCCATCGCTACCCTTTTCTACTAGTCGACCGAGTTTTAGAAATGGATCTGGATAAAGGTTTTATTTTAGCGCAAAAAAATGTCACGATCAATGAAGCTTTTTTTCAAGGTCATTTTCCTGACTCTCCGATTATGCCCGGGGTGTTAATTTTAGAAGCACTGGCACAAGCCGGAGGGATATTGGTGCATTTGAAAGGGACTGAAGACAAAATAGCTGTTTTGTTGAATGTGAATCATGCTAAATTCCGCCAGCCTGTAAAACCGGGCGATGTATTACATTTACGCTGTCAAGGTTTGCATTTCAGTAGTAAAGGTGGTAGGGTTAAGGCTGAGGCTCTAGTTGACGGAAAGGTGGCAGCCGAGGGTGAAATCGGATTTGTTTTTGTTGATAAAAGTCAAATTTGAGAAATGAATATGAATAATAAATCTTTAGATAAGTTAGCTTCTATGAAAAAAAATTTCCAAATTCATTCTACTGCAGTTTTAGCCCCGGGTGTTAAAATCGGAGAAAATGTCGTTATTGAACCTTACGTTGTCATTAATTCTCCACATGTTGTTATCGAGGATAATGTGACAATTAAATCACACGTTTATATTGATGGATATACGACAGTCGGTTCAGGTACAACTATTTATCCTTCGGCAGTTATCGGAACTAAAACGCAAGATTTGAAGTATCAAGGCGAGAAAACATATGTTAAAATCGGAAAAAATTGTGACATTCGCGAATTTGTAACGATTAATTCCTCTTGCCAAGAAAATTCCAGTGTGGAAATCGGCGATCGCTGTCTCATCATGGCCTATTGCCATGTTGCACATAATTGTACTATTGGAAATGGCGTCATTATGGTCAATAATGCCACGTTGGCTGGACATGTCACCATCGAAGATTATGCCATTATCGGAAGCATGACCCCCATTCATCAATTTACAAGAGTAGGACGCAATGCCATGGTAGGGGGAATGAGTCGCGTGACTCATGATATTCCGCCTTTTACGATCGGTGCAGGTATTCCCTATAAATTCGGCGGCCTCAATATTATCGGCTTAAAGCGTCACGGATTTCCTTTGGAAGTACGCCGTGAACTTTCTAAAGCATTTAAGCTTTTATATCGTTCTCAAATGCATTTTGATGATGCTTTAGATAAAATTGAAAAAGAGTTAACCCCTTTTCCTGAAATCCAACATTTCATCTCCTTTTGTCGCAATAGTAAAAGAGGTTTAATGGGCCTTCAGAAATTAGAGGATGAATTGCCTCAACCGGAAGAAGAGGACGATGATTCTATTTTTACCCATTTAAATTTAATTAGTCATCCCCTATGAAAGTTGTCTTTTTTGGAACTCCCAGCTTTGCTGCTGAAGTTCTGGATTTCCTTTTACAAAAAGGGGTCGAAATTGTTGCGATTATTTCTAAACCCGATCGAGCAAAGGGCAGAGTGAGGACTCCTGTATTCACTTCTGTTAAATTCCTGGCTATGAAATATCCTCATATTCCCATTCATCAGCCTGAAACTGTTTCCGATCCGGCATTTACACAAATCCTTCAAGATTATCAAGCCGATCTGTTTGTAGTAGTGGCATATGGTGAAATTATTAAGCAGCACCTGTTGGACATGCCGCCGCTAGGTTGTATTAACTTACACGCCAGCTTACTTCCAAAATATCGTGGAGCTGCGCCTATTCAGCGTTGCATCATAGGTGGAGAAACGGAAACCGGTGTGACGATCATGCACATGGTGCGAAAAATGGACGCGGGTGACATGATTCTTAGTGTTAAAGTTCCCATTGGACCTGAAACAAATTTTGGTGAAATAGAACAAACACTGTGTAATATAGGTAAGGAAGCTTTATTGGAAGTGATTTTTAATACGAGTTCCAATTCTCTTACTCGAATCCCTCAAAACCATGAACTAGCAACTTTAGCGCCTAAAATTGAGCTCGAAGATTGCGAAATCAAATGGGACATGCCGGCCGAAAATATTCATAACTTAGTCCGTGGAGTTAATCCGCATCCTGGAGCTTGGTGTTTTATTCGTCTACGTCAAGATCAAAAACGACTCAAAATTAATCGTACTCGAGTGATTCCTTACGCTGATCTAGTTCCGGGAACGATTTTGAATCCCCAAAACCTCAATGTGAATTTAATCATTGCAACCGGCAATCAAGCCCTTGAATTTTTAGAAGTTCAATTAGAAGGAAGAAAACCGATGTCGTCTGCTGAATTTATGCGGGGTATTTCTCGCGATCAACTGCAATTTTAACTCATCTTACGGAAATTTTGAAAACAAGTTCTAGGATGAATAACTAATTGAACTTTCACTATTTCTCGACTTTCAAAAAAAATTTGACATCCCCCTCCGAGAGAAGCTTCCTCTGGCTAAGTGAATTGAGTAACAAGGGGTAAAAACCCTCTTCCTACTCAATTAATGACACAGAAGTTTGCCTCTCTCGCGAAGCGAATGTCAAAATTTTGCAAAGTCGAGTTAATATACGATAATTTAAAATTTAATTGTAATTATTTCACTAAACGATTGTTTATTAATCGACAATTTGTTATAATTTATTATAATTTAATATTTAATTAAATTGTAACATTAAAATAAGGGGAACATATGCAGGCAATTGATAAAAATAGTTTGGGGCTTTATCACGGCTTTTTGGAAAAAAAAGAGGAAGCTAAAAATTTCTTACTAAGAAAGGTTAAAGTAATTGTTAGTCCATTATCATTTTCTTTGCCTATTGCTTATGTACTAAGTATTGCGAGCAAATCTTTAAAAGTCGCTAACTACTTCCGTTCGGATGTGTTTTTGCCGGGTTTAGTTAAATCTTTGGAAGGAACGACCAGCATTATTGGGGCGGGGGCATTTATTAATTCAACAATCGGGTTCATCCCTTGGTTGACAGATAGTAATTTAGATGAAGATGTATTAAAGGTTTCAATTCATGAAATTCTTGAGAAAAACAAGGTAAATTCTCCTGAAATTTGGTCCAAGCGCGTTGTTAAACAAGTTAAAATTAGTTTACAGAAGGGCTGTACTAAAAATGGCGTTAAAGAAGAAGTCGCTGAAATGCTGATTAGGAAAAAAACAGCGATGTCTGAAGCAGCCGTTCGTACTTTTGCAAAAGAAATAAAACTTGAATCGAAAAGCAAGCATGTACTGGAAAAAATTTCTACGTTTTTCTTTTATGTCTCAAGTACAAATAGTGTATTGCGAACTTGCGAAAAATGGGACTTGATTAGTCTAAGTGAAATTTCACAAAGAATGGGGAGTTCCCGATTGGCCACTTCCATCACTCAGGTGACTTCTAAATTGCCCAATTGCTTTGGAATTTTGACAGTAGGTAATTTAGTCAGATTTTCTGGTCTCTCAGGTATGTCGGTTAAAATTGTGTATGATAGCTACAAGCTTTATCAAGCCCAGAAAGGGGTGAGTGAATCTGCGGATAAGTCGACGGAACAGGCCCGGTTTTTAAAAGAGAGAATTAGTAAAATTTGGTCGGTTGCTTTAGGGGGATTGATAATTTTAGGAATAGTTGCTCCTTTAATCCTGATTATCAATCCAGTGATTTTACTTACTTATGAGATAGCAGTTGGAGTATTAGGTTTAGTGAATGCATTGCGATAGATTACATTAGCTGTTTATAAACGGCAAATTTATCTTATAGAAAATTGCCGTTTATGCCATTCCCCGGTCTCATTTTTAAACACCCTTTAAGAAACAGATCCGTAGAGAGCCCTTAAAAGTTGTCTGTTTTTCTTTATTGTAAATTTTTTGTGCATACGGTAAGCTCCTGTGAAAATCAATCCCCTTAGATTATTTAGGAGTACAAAATGTCTGTTATCACTCGATTTAATGACTATTCCAAGTATAGCTTGGAGACTATAGAAAAATTTTACACAGACAGCGTGGAGACTATAGGAAGTACTGCAGAAAAATGGAAAAAGTTTAGAAACGATCCGGCTCTTTTCCAAAAAATTTGTTATTTAGGGAAATCTAGCGTCGATGGAATGAATGCTTTACGGAGCACAAATAAATTGATAAAGCTATCAAAGGTTCTGGGTGGGGCAGCTCTGACAGATTTTTTCGAGCCAATCTCAAGCGCGCTAGCGTATATGAAGCCTGTCAATGTCAATACCGTCCACGTGCCAGCTTTAGTAAAGATAATTAATAGCACCGGTCTAGTGCAAGTCGGACAATCATTCGAAGATCAAACTACAAATGACCTCGACCAATTTCTTACTATGTTATCTGATATCGAATGTGGACAACAGTTTGGTTTTGCCGATTCCGCAGGGTTTCTTCTAGCTTATCAGCATTTCGTCACTCAAAAGCGCGGCTTAGACTACTTCAATAACTGTGATCTTACTACAAAAATAGAGCAAGTTCCTCTAATTCATGTCAGATGGGGTGAATGGTTGACGGGCAAATCTTTTGAGGTTTTGGGTATTATGACAGTCACATATTATTTTAAAGAATGGAATTTTATTGAAACAGCATCTTGGGCGGCAAAAATCGGTCAAGTACAAGGTTTCAATTGGGTGAACATTGTCAGTTTCGGCGTTGTATTTCAAGGGGTCATTTTAACGAGTTTTGCATGCGCTCTGGCTGTAGCTGTTCGTAAAATTTATGCCAAGTATAAATCCGATCCGTCTATAAGTCCGAGTGCTAAAGCCCGAGCTCGTTACGAGGCGGTAGGTTCGCTTGTAGAAGCTGTTTATGCCGGCAAAGTACTTTTAACCGACCTGAACATCATTAAGTATAATCCATTATTTCTGGCCCTCAGTTTATTTGCCGATAAATCCATCGGTTCAATTTGCATAGTCGAGAAACCTCCTTTACAAAGAGATACTCCTATGTCGCAAGTTGCAAAGCCTAAAGTAATCGATCGAATCAACTCTAAAGTAACCGCTTTATTTTCACCTCTTAAGAAACTGCCCGGAACTGCTTATCTAACAACAACGGCAGAAAAGATTAATAATTTCGTAACAACCATATTAGAAGTATCAAATGATTTTGTGAATTTGGAAAAAGATGGTTTTGATAGACTCTACAAAATCGTTATACCTGCTTTACTTATTATCGATAGGGCTTTTAAGCAAAGTGAAGCGGTCACAAATGCTGTGTTTAAAAAATGTATTTCTTCTATGCAATGGCATAAAGATTTGATTTATGCAACAAAGATTTTTAACACAATCCCTCACTGGATAGCTAGAAACCCTGAAACAAAGAAATTTAATTTTACTACACCTTTTTATATCTATAATAAAGCGAAAAGAAGTTACCGGTTCCAGCCGATCGATGGACTCTCGACAGCACTTTTAGATATTTCTGCAGTCGGTGATTTGACTAAATTCATTCGAAAAAACGAACTTTATCGTTTTGATTATTTCGTCAATATCGGTAATCAAATTGCTGAAAAGCAGATCTCTGTATTCGGTTATTCGGTTGTTGTTAAAGATATCCCTGCTTTAGGAAAGATTAATCAATCTCCGAAAGAAATTTTTGTTGTTCTGAATTCATTATTAAGACTAGGCGAGCAAGTTTTTAAAAGGATAAAAGGGGATAAACAACAATTTCAAGGTAAAAAATTGTCGGATTTTGTAGGGCATATCGGAAAAATTGTCGTTTGTTCAATAAAGCCTACTGATACTTATTTGTTTGATTTTATCTGCTTGTTAACGAGTGCTTCAGGTTTAAGTTATCTTGTCGGTCAGCACAAACTCAGACAAAAAATAAAAGCAAGACATGCAGTTGCTGCATAGAAGACTGAAATGTCTGTCTAAGAGCCTTATAAGTTATTACACACCCATTCTTGAAAATGAATGGGTGTGTTCTTAATCAATCTTGGCCTCTCAAATCCCTTAAAATTTTTCACTAGTTCTAATGGTGTAAGTTGTCAAAGTTACCTTTTCATGAATGGCTGATCATTTGTTTATTAATAGCAATCTTGATGATGCTTGCAATTGTGACATTATTTCGAGCCCAAGATCCACCGCCTATAGCAAGCTTCACGCATGATTTAAACAATCAGACAGTTCATGTAACCGTAAAGGGTGCTGTGCGACAAGAGGGTTCTTATGAGCTTAAAAAAGGTGCGCTAATGGAAGATGTCTTGGCATTAGCTGAACCTTTGCCTGAAGCGGAATTGAGTAAGTTGAAATTAGAGTCTAGACTGCGAAATAATCAAGTAGTGAAAGTTCCTAAAGAGAGCCGGATTAAGGTGCATATTGAAGGTGCAGTGGTCAAGCCAGGAATATTACAAATTAAACAAGGTACATTAGTCAAAGACTTGCTTGAGCTATTAACTTTTCTTCCCGAAGCGGATATTGAAAAGCTGAATAGAAAGAGGCGCCTCAGAGATCAAGAAGTGATTCATGTAACGGTTAAAAAAGTGCAAAAACAACAGAAAAAAACCGCAGTTGTAAAAAGAACTAACGAAGAAGCTGCATAACGATAATCCTTGCAACAATTGAAGGAAAGTCTTAAGCTTCATGTATGTTGAGGAAAAAAAGGATTTTTCGATTTTCACCTTGTATTAAATATCCTTCTTTGATAAGCTCAACGTTTTAGCTTTCAGAAATGATCGTTGATCGCTCAAATTGCTTCGTTAACCCTGATTAGAACGCATTTCATGCGTACCTAGTCACATGTGACGTAGCCGCAGTTTAAGTTTTTATTATTGCAACAACCTAAATGTTTGTTGAGAAATACATCAAATCAAGTTTGATTAAGGAATGAATCTATATGTCGCTTACAACGATGAGTAAAAAACGTGGGTTGACTCAGCTTTTGGGTAAAAAACGCGGAATGACTCAGCTTTTTGATGATAAAGGCAACGTAGTTGTCTGTACTGTTATCGAAGTTGAGCCAAATGTTGTCACTCAGATAAAGACAAAAGAAAAAGATGGGTATAATGCTATTCAACTAGGCTTTGATAAAGTTCGAGGTAAGACTCAATACACGATTTCATCTCGCGTATCAAAACCTTTGCTAGGGCATTATAAAAAAGCGGGCGTAGAACCTCGTAAGCATTTAGTCGAGTCGAAAACTGATTTCACAGAAGAATTTGATCTTGGTCAAGAAATTACTATCGCTGCTTTTGAAGAAATTAAATACGTAGATGCAACAGCAGTTTCTAAAGGTAAAGGTTATCAGGGCGTAATGAAACGTCATAACTTTTCTGGAGGGCCTGCATCTCATGGTTCGGGTTTTCATCGTCACGCTGGCTCAACCGGTATGCGTTCGACACCAGGAAGAGGTTTGCCGGGTGGTAAAAAAGCCGGTCAAATGGGAAATGAGCAAGTTACGGTTCAAAATCTTAAAGTAGTAAGAGTAGACGTAGAAAATCAGTTGATCTTAGTTAAAGGTCAAGTGCCGGGTCCACGCAACGGTTTGGTTCATATCAAACAAGCGGTCAAAAAGACAGCGAATAAGAAGTCATAAGTAAAAAGATCTTGTGGAGTTGAATTGTGAGTGCATTAAAAAAGTACAATCTTGCCGGTGAAGAAATTGGCAATGTTGATGTAGAAAAAAGTTTAGCTGAATTTATGGCTAATAGTCAAATGGTTAAAGACTACATTATTGCGTTGCGTGCAAATGCAAGGCAATGGTCGGCTAACACTAAGACACGTGCTGAAGTCAAGCATACGACAAAGAAACCACACCCGCAAAAAGGACAAGGCCGAGCTCGTCACGGTAACTTAGTGGGACCTCAATTTAGAGGTGGTGGAAGAGTATTTGGACCGAAACCAAAATTCGATCAACATGTTCGCATCAATCAGAAAGAACGTAAAGCGGCTATTCGATTTTTAATTGCAGAGAAAATTAAAGCTAATCAGTTATGGGTAATTCCGGATACTGCGATGAATTCTCCTAGAACCAAAACGATAGTTCAGCTTTTAAAAGCAATAAACTCTCATGGTCGAACTTTATTTTTGGGAGAAAGTACATTTGCAGAAATTAAAACAGAAGATAAAGTTCAACGAGTAAGTGTAAGTAGTGATAAACATGCTCATTTCATCAAGAGTGTGCGTAACGTGCCGCGAGCAGAATTTATGTTAGCTTCCAATATAAGTGGATATGATGTCATTGTTGCCAGAAATATTGTTGTAACAGAATCAGCTCTCCAAGAACTTACTCAATGGCTGAAATGAAGGGGTAAATGATTATGAACGAAAATAAAAAAAGTCCTTATCAAGTTATCAAGCATCTGTACATGACAGAAAAAAGTATCATGCTTCAAGGATTAAAAAACGCTGAAAGTAATGCATCTTTAAGACGTTGTAAATCTCCGAAATATGTTTTCATTGTAGATCGCTTGGCTAATAAGAAAGAGATTGCGACAGCAGTTGAACAAATCTACAAAGAGGAAGGCATTCAGGTAGTTTCAGTAAACACTATCAATGTCAAGCCAAAAGCTAAAAGAATGCGGGGAAGAGCGGGTTTCAAAAAAGCTTTTAAAAAAGCTATTGTTACACTCCGTCCTGACGACAAAATTGAGAACGTTTAATAGGAGCTTGAAAAGCAAATGTTTAAAAAATTTCGACCTGTTACTCCTGGTACTCGTCAATTAGTCTTACCGACTCATGAGCAATTAACGCGCGTTGGTGAGAATTTACGTGCTACAGTGAAGCCAACAAAATCCTTGTTGCTTCCAAAACGTCGTACGAACGGGCGTAACAATAATGGACACATTACCTGTCGTCATAAAGGTGGTGGCCATAAGCAGCATTACCGTATTATCGACTTTAAGCGTGACAAAGAAGATATTCCCGGAAAAGTAGCCTCGATTGAATACGATCCGAATCGTACAGCTTATATTGCATTAGTCAATTATGCTGACGGAGAAAAGCGTTATATTTTAGCTCCACAAGGGTTGAAAGCGGGCGATGTAGTTCAGACAAGTGACCAGCCGCCATTTCGCGTTGGATGCTGTATGAAACTTAAATTCATGCCATTAGGATCGATTATCAATAATATTGAGTTGTATCCTGGGCGTGGTGGAAAGTTAGTAAGATCTGCTGGCTTAAGCGCACAGTTAATGGCGCGCAGCGGGGGATATGCTACAATTCGTATGCCTTCTGGTGAAGTACGAAATATCAATGAAACTTGCCGAGCAACTTTTGGAGCTGTATCTAATCCAGGTCATAACCTTCGTGTTGAAGGTAAAGCTGGAAGAAAGCGTTGGAAAGGTATTCGTCCAACAGTTCGCGGTACAGCTATGAATCCTGTTGACCATCCACACGGTGGTGGTGAAGGTAAACATAAGGGTAATACGCCTCAAACGCCTTGGGGACTTTATACTAAAGGGCTTGTCACAAGATCCAATAAGAAATCTAACAAATTTATTGTTAAAGCTCGAGGGAAGAAATAATTATGGCAAGATCGTTGAAAAAAGGTCCTTTTGTTGACCATCACTTGCAAGCTAAAGTTGATCGTCAAAATAAAGAAGGCACCAAAAAGTTTATTAAGACGTGGTCGAGACGTTCAATGATCACACCTGACATGGTAGGACATACGTTTTCAGTACATAATGGCCGTAAACATATTGATGTGTTCATTACAGATAATATGGTAGGGCATCGTTTGGGCGAATTCGCACCAACACGAACTTTTAAAGGACATCCAGTTAAGAAATAAAGGTTGCGAAGATCATGAATAATGCTAAGGCTATAACAAAATATGTTCGCATTAGTCCACGTAAAGCAAGATTAGCAGCGGGTTTAATTCGCGGATTATCAGTTTCAGAAGCTACCAGTCAACTGATTTTCAGCAATCTAAAAGCCGGTCGTTTGTTGAAGAAGACGTTGGATAGTGCAATTGCGAATGCTGAAACTTTGTATGATATGAGACGTGAAACTCTCAAGGTAGTCGAAGTACGCGTCGATGCAGGACCAACACTAAAAAGGTCAAAGCCAAAAAATCGTGGTGGGCGACATCCAATTATGAAAAGAACTAGTCACTTTACTGTAGTCGTAAGCAATCTTTAAGGAGTATTCGAATGGGACAAAAAGTAAATCCAATCAGTTTCCGCCTTGTTCGCAAGCGTGACTGGCGGTCAAAGTGGTACGCCAATAAGAAAGAATTTGGCGATTTGGTAGTCGAAGATTATAGGATTAGAGCCTATCTTTTGAAAAAACCTGCACTTGTTGGTGTTTCTTCAATTAGAATTAAACGCATGAGCGGTAAAATTGAAGTCACAATCGTTACAGCACGACCCGGCTTAGTTATTGGGAAAAAAGGCGCTGAAATAGATGTCTTGAAAAGTGAATTAGCAAAACTAACAGGAAAAGAAGTCTGGGTTGCTGTCGAAGAAGTTAAACGTCCGGATATGGATGCTCAAATTGTTGCAGACAGTATTGCTAAACAGCTTGAAAGAAGAATCCCTTTTAGACGCGCAATGAAAAAAGCAATGCAGTCTGCTACAGATGCAGGCGCTTTTGGAATTAAAGTACAACTGTCAGGCCGTATCGGCGGTGCAGAAATTGCACGAACAGAATGGTATAAAGAAGGTAGTACACCGCTTCATACTTTACGTGCGAATATTGATTACGCAGTAGCTAGAGCAGAAACGACTTATGGTAGCATAGGCGTTAAAATCTGGATTTATTGCGGCGAAGACAATTTGAAAAAGGAGGCCTAACCATGGCTCTAATGCCCAAGCGAACTAAATATCGAAAAATGCAAAAAGGCCAATTTTCTGGTTTAAGCAAAGCGGGAAATTTTGTACATTTCGGTGAATATGGAATTCAAGTGCTTGAACGAGGATGGTTAACCAACCAACAAATTGAAGCATGTAGAGTAGCTATTAATCGTTATTTTCAACGACGTGGTAAAGTTTGGATTCGTGTCTTCCCTGATAAACCGATTACAAAGAAGCCGGCGGAAGTTCGGATGGGTAAAGGTAAAGGCGGAGTAGATCATTGGGTTGCTGTTGTCAGGCCCGGAAGAATTCTTTTTGAAGTTGCAAACGTGCCACGAGAAATGGCTCAAAGTGCTTTAAGACGCGCAGCAGCAAAATTAGGACTGAAAACACGCTTTGTTGAACGCGTAGAACAAGTTTGAGGAAATATGAGTAAAGCCAAAGAATATAGAGATCAAAGTCTTGAAGAACTAGAAGCCAATTATCAAGCACATTGTAAAGAGCTTTTTGAACTGAATCACGCATTCAGATATCAAAAAAAGAAAGAAAAGCCGCATGAACATAAGCTGGCTCGCAAAAATATTGCACGTCTGTTGACTGTGATCACAGAGAAGCGAAATGCAAATATAGATCAGTCACCTAGAGGATGAGTATGGAGCAAGAAGATAGAGGAAGACGAAAGTTAAGAAAAGGCGTTGTTGTTTCAAACAAAATGCAAAAAACTGTTGTTGTTAAAGTTGACCGCACCATGCGTCATCCTGTATATGGCAAAGTAATTACGCTTAGTAAGAAGTACTATGCTCATAATGAAGATCAGCTTTTGAAAGTTGGCGATGAAGTTCAAATTATGGAAACCCGTCCTTTATCAAAATTAAAGCGATGGCGTGTTGTTCCCCAAGTGGGCTTAATAGATGAAACAAGTGTTTCATAAGGAAATAAATTAGTTGAAAATCTGTGGAGTTTGTAAGTCATGATTCAACAAGAGAGCGAACTGGAAGTTGCTGATAACTC
>Ga0105047_10002752_pt1 | contig 31151 bp, 24 predicted proteins | sample MAT04_FD_78384 | JGI IMG/M metagenome (GOLD analysis project Ga0105047, IMG submission 78384) | Freshwater microbial communities from Lake Fryxell liftoff mats and glacier meltwater in Antarctica - MAT-04 (megahit assembly) | ecosystem: Environmental > Aquatic > Freshwater > Ice > Liftoff... | reverse complement strand
CTTGCTCACCTGAGCGACTAACTGGCGCTGCCGTTCCTCCAGTTGACCGATTTGGGTGTGCTGGAGGGCAATCTGTTCCTCCATCTCTGCGTGCCGGCGCAGGTCGTGTTGTGCCTCGGTCAACGCACGCTCGGCGTCGGCTTGCTGCACGACCGCTGGCGCCAACGCCACGACCGTTTGTTCAGCACGGCTCACCTCTGCCAGTGCATCCTCCAGGCGTGCCAATTCCGCCGTGCTCAGTGCCTCGCTAACCTTATCCGCTGCTTGTTGTGTCGCAAGCTCCTGTCGTTGGCGCAGTTGATCCTCCAACGCACGGCGCTCTGTCTGCGCTGCTTCGTAGCGCGTCGCGCCCTCCAGATTGGCGTCGACCCTTTGTTGCGCCTGCTCGGCTTCGTCCAGTGCGCGTTGCGCTTCAGCTCCTTGCGCTGCCAGCGTTTTCGTGCGCTCTGTCAGGGTCGCCTGGCGCAGCGTAAGCGGTTCGACCTGCGCCCGCAACGCATCCAATTCAGCCTTGCGTGCTCCAACCAAGGCCAGCCGCTCGATCAGCGCGGCCAACGTGTGTTGGGTTTGGTCAATCGCACGGCTGCGCTCGGCGCGCGCGGCTTCCAGCAGCGGCAGGCGTTCAAGGCGCGAGGCCAGCACCGCCGCCTGCTGCGTCAGATCCCGTTGGCGCTCGACCAACAACGTGCGCGGCTCGAGCAGCTTGTCGACCGCCGTCTTGTACTCGTCCACTTGGAGAAGCGCGTCGAAGGTGCCCTTGCGCGCCGATGGCGTCTGTTGGAAGACGGTGGTCAGCGTGCCCTGCGCGACGCCGATGGCATCGCCAAAGAGACGGCTCAAGTCGATGACCGGGTCGGCGCCCGTGTGGCGGCGCACAAAGGCCAGAACATCCACCTTGCCTTCGCACAGTTTGGCCTGCAGCTCCGGGTCGTAGACGAGATAGTGGTGGGAGCCGCCAAAGCGTCGTTCGACCCGATAGGGCCGTTCGTCATAACTGCTCACGAAGGTCACGGCAATACTGCCCGTGCGCGTTCCCTCGCGCAAGAAGTCGGTCGCTTTGTAGGCGATGCTGTCAAAGAGGGCGAAGCCGATCGCTTCCAGAATCGTGCTTTTGCCGGCGCCGTTATGGCCGACGATGGCATTCACACCCGCCGTGAAGGGAATCGAGGCGCGTTCGTAGCTCTTGATGTTTTCTAGTTCAACGCTCAGGATTTGCATGGTCCGTCTTCTCTGTCTGCAAGACAGATTCAGTCTGCGCAGCGGATTCGATCTGCTCGATCTGGGCCGCCAATTCATCGATGAGCGCCGCGGGTGATGCTTCAGCCAGGGCGAGTTGCTTGAGATTGACGGCAAGGGATGCCCATTTCTCGGCGCGCGCCGTATAGCGTGCGTCGCGCGCAAAGAGGTCGGTCAGCACGCTGTGCTCCAATTGGGTGCGGCTCAAGCTGGCGTCGGCCGCCACAGCAAATTCGGCTGGCTGCGTGAGGTTTTTGACCATGGTCACCAGTGGCGTGGGCGTAAAGCTTTCTTTGACGACCGTCTCCACCGCCGCCATCTCCAGTCCGCCGCGCTCAAAGGGCAAAATGCCCGTCAGGTAGAGCTCGATCACGGGGGGCAGCAGCTCCGGCTGCTTGGCGATGGCGATTCCGTCCGCCAGTTCGCTGGCTTTGCGCTGCAGGAAGACACGTAAGCGGGCCACCAGATCTTCCGGCGACGCCGCGCGGTCGGTCTTGAAGGTGTAGAGACGACAGGCCCGGCGCGGGTTATTGCCCTGTACAACCGTATGGCGGGGCGCATTGGCGGCGGCGTTGGCCGGGTCGACGTCGACGATCAGATAGCCGCGTGGCTTCCAATCCGCCTCCCCGATCGAACAGTTTTCGGGGCTGCCGGGATTGTAGATCCATTGGTCGATCTGAAATGGTTTGTGAAAGTGGCCCAGCGCCAGGTAGTCGACATGGGGGCGCAGCGGCGCCCATTGGCGTGGGCTTAGCCCGCCGGCCTTGTCGTCCAACTGACCTTCCACGCCGGCGTGGGCGACGAAGATCGAATAGGCTACGCCTTCCTTGCGGAGTCTGGCCAACTCCTCGGCATACGCTTGCACGGCGGCCACGGTGCCGGAGCCATAATACCGCAACCCATGCACCCGGATGCCACCGGGCAGATCAACATAAGACCCCTGGCGCCGCTGTACATCCCATGGCGTCAACTGGGGCCGGCCGTCGACAAATTCGGCGTCCAGGAGAATCAGCAGGTTTTGGAGGGCGAGGAACTTCATCCATCCGATCGTTTCCTCATAGTAGGAGCGTTCGTGGTTGCCTTCGACGGCGATACACGGAATGCCCGCCGCGCGCAGCCGCTCCAGGGCGCGCATGGCCTGGTTGAGGGTCAGGGCGTCGATCGAACGTTTTTGAAAGAGGTCGCCGGCCAGGATCACGAAATCAACCTTGCCCGTGATCGCGGGGTCGAACTCGGTCGGCTTGCCCACAGCCTTGTCCACCACGGCCATGAGGGAGCGACCGAAGTCGTTAAAACGTTCTTTGTGATTGTACTGCAAATAGCCGAGATGAATGTCGGCGCAGTGAAGAAATCTGATATTCATCCAATCTCCGACGGCGGGAGTCACAAGAAGGCGGGAACACCTGCGCAGCCAACGATTATCGGTCGGCCGAGCCGATGCGTTTGCGCATCGTCACGAGCGTGCGCAGCGGCTGGAAACCGTACGCCTGCAGCACTTCTTGGGCCACTCCATGCTCCGTGCTGAGGCTGATATTGACGGGCCGGCGTGGGTAATCCTGAAGGGCGAACAAGGCCCAGTGCAGCAAACTGGCATCATAGTTGCCGTAGTGTTCGGGACGCGCCCACAACTGTATCTGATGGTCGCCGCTCCAGCGCTGCGCCGTCAAGACCAAGGCGGCTTCGAAACGCGGTGAAATCTGCGCGGCACGCCGATAGACATCGTTGCGGCCGATTAGGTGCTGGAACCACTCGCCGACTTGTTCCTCAATCGTTTGCTGGTACTCCGTGCGCCGCAGCGCGCGCCACCATTGCGCTTGCGACCCCAACTGGTGATTCGCCAATTCGTAGAGCGGTTGCCAGTCGCTGGCGCGGAAGGGGGTCAGATGCGGTTCGGGACGCCGCGCAACATCGATGCGCGGCGTGCGCTCTACGCGCAGGTCAACGATGCCGCCTACTTCTTCAAAACCCATCGAGTCATACAGATGGCGGGCAACGACGTTGCGGGCATAGACCTGAAGCACGGCCCACTCACCGCCGCAACTCTCGACATGTTCGACGGCGGTCTCCATCAGCCGGCGCGACAGGCCACGCCCGCGAAAGCTGGGCGCGACGGCCACATTGGCGATTTGCCAACGGCTGCCGATCTTGTCCCCGCGTTGCACCGTGATGTTGCCGACGATTTTACCGGCTTCAACCCAGACGAAGCCGTTGAGCATGTCGTTGAATTCACCGGTACTGCGGTTGACCAGGCCGAGAAAGCCGCCGAAATTGCTCATCATGCGCATCTCACGCAGGGCGGCGTTGCCGCGGTCGTCCAACTCGGTGGCGAAGGCAGCCGCGATCAATTCTGCCACCGCGCGCAAGTCCCGGCTCAGATCGAAGGGGCGAATCCCCGTTTCTAGAATCCGGTCATACTGGCGACCGGGAGCTTGGAGAACTGCCATGGGCAACCTGCTTCTCAGATGGCGACACGTACTAATGCAGGGCGCAAAACCCGTCCTCGGTGGGTGTAGCCGGTGCGCAGCGTACCTACGATATGGCCGATGGGCACGCTGTCGCTGGCCTCGCTGGTGACGGCTTCGTGCAAGGCCGGGTCGAATTCACCCTCCCGTGCCATGGGGGCGACGCCTTCTTCCTCCAACAACGCGTGCAGTTTCTTTTGAATTTGGAGAAAGCCATCGATCCAGCCGTTGCCGGTCGCCAGTTCAGCCGGCACATTGGTGAAAGCCAGGTCAAAATCGTCGACGATGGGCAGCAGTCGCTTGACCAGGTGCGCGCCGGCGCGGTCGATTTCTTCGGCCAGTTGCTTCTCCTGGCGGCGGCGGCTGTTCTGGAATTCCGCCGCCATCCGCTGCGACTTGTCCACCAACTCGTCGGCGCGTGCGCGTTCGTTGGCCAATTCCGTTTCCAACTGAGCAATGATCACCATGTTGTCGGCCATGGCGTCAGTCGGCAACGCTTCCGTCTCCGGGAGGCTGCCGTCCACCCCCGCCACCGGTTCCCCATCGTTCGCCGCTTGTGTTTCTGGCTTTGCTTTATCTTTTGACATAGGTCTGAATGGCCAAATTTTTATCGTGGATCACTCTTGGCGTTCTCTGTATCTTTGCGTAGTCGATTACTCGTTGATCACGCGCCGTAGATCTCTTCCACCATCTCACTCATCAGATCCGAGACGAAGCGTACCGCACCAATGCTCCGATCATACCACATCCGCACCGGGCCGATAACACCGAGCAGCCCGCTTGCCCGGTCATTCACGCCGTAGCGAGCCAAGATGATGCTGACGCCGCGCAGTTCATCGTAGCGACCATCGCCGGCAATCATGACATGCACGGCATCGCCCGGTGGATACTCGTCGACGATTTGCTCCAGGATCGACGGCTGCTCCAAGACCTGGACGATCTTGCGCACGCTTTGGCCCTCGGCAAACTCGGGTGAGCGCAACATTTCCGCCAGGCCATCGCGGAAAACCTGCCCGCTGCCCTGGTTGTCCAACCGCTCCATCGTATCGACCACGAGCGCCGCCACCTGACGCGCAAAGAGCGTCAGCTTTGCGCTATGTTGCGGCACGTTGTTGGCATCACACCCCACCAGGTGTGCGTTCAACTCGTTGCTCGCCCGGCTGAGCTCGCCTTGTTCCATCTCGTCGTCCAGGTCGAGCAACTGCTGCTTTACAGCCCCTTCTTGGAGCACCAGCACGAGCAACACCTTGGTGCTGTGGATGTGCACGAGTTCCATATGCTTGAAGCGACAGCGCGTCGAGCGCGGGGCTGTCGCCAGCGCCGCGCCGTGTGAAGCGCGCGCCAGCACAGCGGTGCTGAGGCGCAACCATTGATCCATTTCCTGGCGCGCCAGGCTGAATTCGCGACGGATCGAATCCTGTTCCGTCGTAGCCAGCGCCGTCGTCGCCAGCAGGTGGTGGACAAAAAAGCGAAAGCCCAGGTCAGTCGGCACGCGCCCGGCGCTGGTATGCGGATGCATCAGCAAACCCATCTTTTCCAGCGCCGCCAGATCGTTGCGAATGGTCGCCGGGCTCACGTTGAGCTCGTGCTGGTTGACGATGCTGGCGCTGCTGACCGGCTGCGCTGTCTCAACATATTCTTGGACGACGATGCGCAACACCTGGCGTTGGCGGTCGGTAAGCGTATCGAGCGAAATCAACTCATCAGCCATAGAACAAGGATTCTAATATGCGTTGCGATTCGTGCCAAATATGGTTTGGAGCACCGTGCGGATCAGGATATTGAGATCCAGCCCGATCGACCAGTTTTCAATGTACCAAAGGTCGTACTTCGTCCGCTCGACAATGGAGGTGTCGCCGCGCAAGCCATTGACCTGTGCCCAGCCGGTGAGGCCGGCCTTCTCGCGGTGGCGATCCATATACCGCGGAATAATCTGGCGGAACTGCTCGACATAAACAGGCCGTTCTGGTCGCGGACCGACGAGACTCATGTCGCCCACCAGGACATTGATGAGTTGCGGCAACTCGTCGATATTGAACCGGCGCAGGAACGCGCCGAGCTTGGTCTTGCGCGGGTCGTCGGGCGTCGTCCAACCAGGCCCTTCTTCTTCGGCGTCGATGTGCATGGAGCGAAACTTCAAGATCTTGAAGGGAATGGCGTCCAGCCCCATGCGTTCCTGCGTGTAGAAGACGGAGCCTGGGCTGTCGAGCTTGACGAGCAATGCCGCCATCAGCATAAACGGGCTGAGCAGAATCAAGCCAACCCCGCTGAAGATGATGTCGACGCCGCGTTTGACGGCCAGCTTCCACCCTTGCAGGGCAACGTCGCGAATCGTGAGCAGGGGTAGACCGCCAAGGTCGCCGATGGTCACTTCGCTTGCCATAAACTGGAAAACGTCTGGGAAGACGCGGATGCCCACTTTTTCGCGCTCGCACAGGCTGATGATATTCACCAGTTCCTGATGGCTGCTTTCGGGCAGACCGATGATGACCTCATCCACCCCATATTTGTCAATGACCCACGGCACATCCGCCAGCGCGCCGAGCACCGGCACCGCGGTGGGCAAGGCGCCGCGGTTGCTTTTGCCGGCGTCGATCACCCCGACGATTTGGTAGCCGAGTTTGGGTTGCAGCAGGATCTTGTGCAGCAGCATCTGGCCGATCTCGCCGGCGCCGATCAGGAGGACGCGATCGTCGCCTACCCCTTTCGCCTGTGCCAGCCACTGCAGTTGCGCGTGGATGACACGTGCGATGGTGTCGAAGGTGATGGTCAAGCCGGCCCCAAGCAGGATCAAGGTGCGATGATATTGGAAATCGTGCAGGAGCAAGGTCAGGATTGCCACCGTGAAGAGCGTAGCAAACACGTTATAGATGATGATGTGAAAGAATTCGTCCAGGTGGGTGACGGGGCGTCGCCGCTGGTACATGCGCTGGGAGAAGTAGATGACGATCAACACCACCGTGTAGGTGGCCGGCAGTTGCCAGAACTCCCAGAAGGGGCCGATCACGGTTTCTGGGTTGCGCGCCACATAGGTATGCGCCGCCCAAAAGGCCAACCACACGGAAGCCACGTCGATCACAAACAACGCAACGATAAACGCAAATTGGGCGCGTTTCATCAGGCCGCGCCGGTGGCTCCGGTGTGCCGTGTTGTAGTCGGTGGGGAGGTCAGAGAGACTCTGCTGCATTGAGACCGCTTCTGCCTTCTTCGGAACTTTGGCCGATGCGCGGCCTGGCCGGCGTGCTATTGCCGTGTGTCTGGCAATAGCGCCACAGGTGGCGGCTCACATCCAGCCCGCCTTTGCCCACAATGCCCATGAGAATCGCCTTGTCGAGCGCCCAGTTGGTTTGCTGCCGGTAGTGTTTTTGGTAGAAGAGCCACATCGCCTCGTAGAAATCGATGCGTGACTTGGCGCTTTGGCTGCTGGCGGCGGCCTTTACGTGGGTGATTTCGACGGCGCCATTGTACCAGACTTCCCAGCCGGCATCCTTGATGCGCTTGGCCCAATCGAGGTCCTCACCATACATAAAAAAGCTCTCGTCCAGCAAGCCGGCGTCGACGATCGCCGCGCGGCGCACCTGCATGTAGGCGCCGACGACGGCGTCGACGGCATGTACGGCGTCGTCGGGCAGGTATTCCAGGTTGTAGGCGTTGAACCGGCGGCTGCGTGGAAAGAGGCGGCTGAGGCCTACCATGCGATAGAAAGAGACCTGGGGCGTCGGAAAGCTGCGCCGGCAAGCACGGTCCAGGCTGCCATCCGGCCGGCGCACGCGTGGCCCCGCCACGCCGATGGCGGGATGGTCGTCCATGAAACGCACCATCTGCGCCAGGCTGGTCGCTGGCAGAACCGTGTCGGGATTGAGCAACAGGGCATAGCGCGGCAGCGCGGCGGTGGGTTGTGGCGGCTGGCGGTCGAAGCCAGCCCAACGCAGACCGGCATTGTTGCCCGCACTGTAGCCCACATTGGCCGGATTGGCGATCAGGTGGACGCCGGGAAATTCCTGGCGCAGCATGGCGGCGCTGCCGTCCGTGCTGGCGTTGTCCACCACACAAACGGCGGCGCGCAGCGCGTGCCGGCTGGCCTGCACCGAGCGCAGGCAGTCGCGCAGGAGGTCGATCGTATTGTAATTGAGAATGATAACGGCCAAATCGAGCGGCGTAGCGCTGGCCAGGCTTGTCTCCGCTGCGATCAGTTGTTCCGGCATGGACGTCCCTCACCGGCGCTGCCTCAGCGCGCGCCGCTGCGCCATTGTAGCATGTGGCGCCGCGCGCGGTCAAAGCCAGCGTCCACGGCCGTCACAGTCGTCGATGTCCCGATCACGGGTCTGCGCGCCGCCAGCAGTCCTACGACGCTGGGGACGGCCACTTTCTTCACGGCTACGATCGGCGACGGCACCAATGCCACGTATGTCTGGGACTTTGGCGACGGTGACACGGGCAGCGGAGCCACGGTGACCCACATCTATGTGGCCCTTGGCGCCTACACGGCCACCGTCACCGCCACCAACGGCGCGGGCAGCGTGTCGGCCGCAAACGGTCATCTATACCGACTGGGCGAAGGCTGAGGTTTCCATCCCCGCCGGTAGCTTCCAGACGGGGTGCGACGCCTATTACTACAGTGGTTTTCCCGCCAACAACCCGACTGGGCCGGCGACGGGCACGCAGCGCGTGGTGCGCGGTGGGTCTTGGTATAACGGTGACTACTTTGTGCGCACCGCCGGCCGCTTCAGCCTTCTCCCCGATTCCTGGGGCGTCTACGTTGTCGGCTTTCGGTGTGTGCGCCCACAATGAGCCTGGCCTGCTACGGTTTGCTCGGTCTGGCGTGCTGGATTGCCGTCTCAACTGTTTGTCCTGCCTCAAAATTGCGCAGCCGCAGATAGTGCGCGGCCGCATGCAGCATGACTTGCTGGGGAATCAGGCCGATCAGCTCTGAGCGATCCACGGCCACGCCCTGGGCCGCAGCAAGCTGGGTGACGGCGTCATAGACGATGTGTAGCGGGGTCGTTTGCGTATCCAGCAGGTTCATGCTGACCTGGGCCTGGCCGGCGACCAGCAGCCCCTTGGCCTGCACGGCGGTAAAGCCCCCGCTGCTCTCGCGGATCGTTTTGGCGATGGCCTTGGCGATCTCGATGTCGCCGGAGGCAAGGTAGATGTTGTAGGCAACCAGAAACGGCCGCACACCGACGACGCAGGCGCCCGCAGGCCCCACGCGGGCCGGACCGTAGTCGGGCGCGCGTTCCGGCGTATGGATGGACTCGACCAGCCCCTCAAAATCGCCGCGGCGGATGTCGGGCAACTTGCGCCGCTCCGGCCGCGTTGCCGCCGCGGCGTAGAGATAGACCGGCAGCCCCAGTTCGTCGCCGATGCGCCGTCCCAGCACATGCGCCAGTGCGACGCACTCGTCGAGCGTGACGCCCTCGATCGGGATGAGCGGCGCCACGTCGGTGGCCCCGATACGGGGGTGAGCGCCTCGGTGCTCAAACAGGCTGATCTGCGCGGCGGCCACCTTGACGGCGCGGAAGAGACCTTCCAACACGGCTTCCGGCGGCCCGACCACCGTCACCACGCTGCGATTGTGGTCCCAGTCGCTGCTCTGGTCGAGCAGCACCACACCGGGCGCTTGGATCGCCGCCACAATGGCCTGGACGACCTCAGGCCGCCGGCCTTCCGAGAAATTGGGTACGGATTCAATCAGCTTTGACATTGGGCGACCCGATCCTTTGACTTTGTGACGTTGAGTAGGTTGGTCGTTCGCGCTTCATAATTCGCAATGTTATCATAGTCGTCTATGCACCACCTACCGACCTCTTCCGCCGCGCCGTTCCATCCGATGCCAGCTCATGACGATCACTGGGATCGATGGGTGACAGCCCGGCCAGATGCACATCCTCTGCAACTCGCGCGCTGGTCGCAACTCAAAGAGCGCTTTGGCTGGCGCCGGCTATGCGTGACACTGGCCGATGCGCATGACCACGTCCATGCCGGGGCGCAGCTCTTGCTGCAACGTACGGCAGGGCTGACGTTGGCCTACGTCCCCCGCGGCCCGCTGACGGATTGGCACGACGTCGGCGTGACGACAAGCCTGTTGAATGCAATCCGTATGGACGCCCGTCGCGCCGGCGCAGCGATTCTCAAGATCGAGCCGGACTTGCCCGACACGGTGCAAAATCGTGTTCTCCTGCGGTCGTACGGCTTTACCCCCAGTCGCCAGACTGTGCAACCGCCCAGCACGATTGTGGTCGATATCGAGGGGCAGGAAGACGCCATCCTGCAGCGGATGAAGAGCAAGTGGCGCTACAATATCCGTCTGGCCGAGCGCAAGGGTGTCACCGTGCGCGCGATGGCGCGCGCCGATCTGCCGGCCTTCGATGCCCTGACCCATCTTACCGGCCAACGCGACGGCTTTGCCGTCCACAGCCCTACCTACTTCGCGGCGGCCTTTGATCTGCTCACCCCCGATCACGCGGTTTTCCTACTGGCCGAGTTCGCGGGTGAGCCGCTGGCGGCCATCGTCGTGGCCACGGCGGGTGCCACGGCCTGCTATCTGTGGGGCGCCTCCAGCGACCGCGAACGAAACCGTATGCCCAATCATGCATTGCAGTGGGCGGGGATGCGCTGGGCACGCGAGCATGGGGCCACGCGCTATGACCTCTGGGGCATTCCGGATGACATCGGCCGGCTGGCGGCGGCGCTCCAGGGGGGCGATGGGCGTGGAGTTGCCAGCGACGCACTGCCCATCGACCTCGACGCGCTGCCGGCGGGAGGCTTGTGGGGGGTCTATCGCTTCAAACAGGGATTTGGCGGCGACGTGGTGCGCGCCGTCGGCGCCTGGGATTTGCCTCTGGAAACAGTGGGCTTCGGGCTTTATCAATTCGGGTTGGTGGCACGTGCGCGCTGGGATGCGGCCAAGCAAGCGCAGAAGCTGCTCCAGACGGTTGCGCAAAGACGCCAAGACGCCAGACAAGACGAGATGAGTGGCACCGGCACACAGGTGCGCGCGGTCGCGGGCGCGGCAGATTGGCGCGCCGTTCTGGCGGGGCTGCCGGATCCGCATGTGCTGCAGAGTTGGGAATGGGGCCAAGTGAAGGCGCAGACCGGGTGGCATGCCGAGCACCTGGCCTTGTCGACCCCTTACGGCGCGGCAGCCCTGCAGTTCCTGTGGCGACCACCGATCGACTGTGCGCCATTGCGGGTCGCCTATGTCCCCAAAGGGCCCGTCCTCGACTGGTCCAACCTGGATTTGGTGGATGCGACACTGGCGGCAGTGGAGGCGGAGGCGCGCGCCAGGGGCTGCATCTTCGTCAAGATCGACCCGGACGTGAACGAGGATGGTCTGGCCGGGCGGCTGGTGCTGCATGCGCTGGAACGCCGCGGCTGGCGCCACAGCCAGGATCAAATCCAGTTCAAGAACACGGCGTTCACCGACCTCACGGGCGGCGAAGCCGGTGTGCTAGCGCAGATGAAGAACAAGTGGCGCTACAACGTACGCCTGGCCGAAAAGCGTGGTATCCAGGTTCGTTTGGGCGACATGGCTGATTTGGATGCGTTCTATGCCTTGTACGCTGAGACAGGCCAGCGCGACGGTTTTCTGATCCGGCCGTTTTCCTACTATCGCACGACGTGGGAAACGATGGTGCGTGCGCAGGCGGAGGCTGGTAACCCGGCGGGTGGCGCCCTGTTGCTGGCCGAACACCCCGACGATGTGCAGCCCGTGGCCGGTCTCTTTCTGATGCGCTATGGACAGCGGAGCTGGTATTTCTACGGTGCATCCAGCGAACGCCATCGCCGCGACATGCCGAACTATCTGCTTCAGTGGGAAGCGTTGCGCTGGTCGATCACCCAAGGGTGCACGGTCTACGACTGGTGGGGCGCGCCGACCCAGCTTGTGGACGCCGACGACAGCCTGCAAGGCGTCTGGCAGTTCAAGCAAGGCTTTGGCGCCGAGTTTCAACCGCATATCGGCGCTTGGGATTTCCCGGTCTCGTCCGGGCAGTACCGGCTCTACACAGAGGCAATGCCGGCGGTGTTGGGCGCGCTGCGCAGGCTGAGAAGATAGGCGTCTTCCGAATCGCGGATTAAACGGATTTTGAGGTGACGCGGATTTGAACAGGGAACGATGGGGTTTTCAGAGATGCACGCTTGTGATATGAGACATGCCCTGATGATCATTTTACGCGTTCACCCTTTTACCACGGTTCCATCTGCTATCCGTAACGGCTCCTCGCCGGGGTTGTCGATGTGGACCACGCCTTCGATGCGCACGTTGGCGCCGAAGTAGACATTCCCTGTGACGCGCAGTTCGGTGCAGGCGGCCAGTGAGGGCGCGCCGGAGGGGAAACGTTCGTTCAGGTCGGTGATCAGTTGATAGTATTTGTCGTCGAGCAGCACCACCGGCGGCTCGCCTTTGCGCTCGGCAACCAGTTGGAGCGTGAAGTCATCGCCCAACGTGTAGGCATCTGACATGACGACGAGCAGGTCGCTGTTTTTCTTGACGGGTGCAAAGCGGCTGCGCGGCACACGCATGGCCTGGGCGTTCGCAAAGATCGAAATGGCGGCGCCCATGGCCGTTTCCAACTGAAAGACGCGCGGCGTGGCCGGGTCGGCGGGGTCGATGGGCTTCTCGTTACAGATCAGCGGCAGCGCCATTACCCCGTCGCGTTCGTCGAGTTGCTGGGCGAGGGCGCGCAGATTGATCCACAAATTGTTGGTATTGAAGAAACGATAGCGCTCGATATCCTGGAATTCGGCCTCTTCGGCGGGGGGGCACTGGGCGGACTCACGCAGGATGAGTTGGCGGTCCGGTCGCTGCGCCAGGTGACCGCCTTTGCGGTCGACCGGCGTGCGGTCGGCAACTTCCATGAGGAAGGGCACGTGAGACGTGGCCAGGTAGCCGAGAATTGGCAGGTCCAGATCGGCGCCCAGGTTGTCGGCGTTGCTGACAAACGCGTATTCGTAGCCTTCTCCCCGCAACAACTCCAGGAGCCCGCTGGTGACCAGCGCCGTGTAGATGTCGCCATGGCCGGGCGGGCACCACTCTTTTTCGCGGTCGGCCGGCCATTGAGCCGGCGCCAGCGACTCTTTCAGAATCTTCGGCTGTTTGTGCTGGACGAAATCGAGCGGAATCGTCTGGTGAAAGTCAGTGTAGCGTGCCAGCGCCGCCAGAGTCTCCGCGCGCGTCGTGAAGCTATTCATGAAGACCAACGGGAGGCGAATGTTCGTGGTCTGGCGCAGGTGCAGCACCTGGCGGACAGTGATGTCGAGGAAACTCATCGCTTGCTTCACGACGAGCAGCGATTTTGGCCCGTTCATGCCCATGCTGGTGCCAAGTCCACCGTTAAGTTTCAGGACAATGGCGCGGTCCAGCGCGGCGTGGCCGGCTGCCCATTCAGGGTGGCCAAGCTGGGCATAATCGGGCAATTCATCCACCTGGCCCGCTTCCGCGCGCGTGATGTAGCCGGTGGCGCCGTGCACGAGCTGGTCATAGTAAAAGTGGAAGGTATCGATAAAGACTTGAGGCAGATCGGCGCGTCGCATCTTGCGCGCAAAGGGTGCGAAGCCCGTATGGAATTTTTGCTCGTCCGACATCGTCGTCATCTCCGTGTTGAACAGGCGTCAATGCCTGTGTCGATACGTTTTTGATTTGTTCACGCTACCATCCCACTGCGCACCCATCCTTGCGCGGGTCGCTGCCGGCGGTGAGCACGCCGGTGCGTGGATTGCGTAGGATGATCTGCCCGCCACCAAATGTGCTGCGTTCGTAACCGGTCACTGGGGCGAGGCGGTGGCCGCGGCGCGCCAGGTCGGCCAGCAGGGCAAAATCCCAGCCATCTTCCACCAGTAGTAGACCACCCTCCTCGCTCGCGCCGACCCCGTCGTCGGGGTCGGCCAGCGACCAGCGCGGCAGATCGAGTGACTCCTGCGGTGACATGCCGAGGTCTACTAGATCGACCAGCATCTGGAAATGGCCCTGTGGTTGCATAAAGCCGCCCATGACCCCAAAACAGGCGTGCAACTCGCCGCTGAATTCACCGCCGGCCCATAAGGTCATCGCCGGAATGATCGTCTGGTACGGGCGTTTGTTGGCGTCCAGTCGATTGGGGTGTGTCGGGTCGAGCAAGAACAGCCTGGCCCGGTTCTGCAGGCTGACGCCTGTCCCCGGCACGACGAGCCCGCTGCCGGTGCCCATGTAGAGGCTGTTGATAAAGCTGCACGCGTTGCCGTCACCGTCGACGACGCTCAGGTAGACGGTGTCGGTGCCGGCCGGCGGGTTGCCAAACGGCACATGGCTGGCCGCGCTGTGCTGATCGATGCGTGGGCGGCGCTGGTCGGCATAGGCCTGGCTGAGCAGCCCCTCCAGGGGAATCGGCACAACGCGCGGGTCGCACACCCACTGTTGGGCGTCGGCAAAAGCCAGGCGCATGCACTCGACCATGATGTGTACCCGGTCCGCCGGCGTGCAGTGGGCCAGATCAAAGCTGGCGGCCAGGTTGGCGGCCAGAATCGCCGCCAGTCCCTGGCCATTGGGCGGGCATTCGTATAGTCGAACCCCGTGGTAGTCGGCCGTGATCGGGGTGTCCCACGTGCTGGTGTGAGCCGCCATGTCGGACGGGGTGATCCAGCCGCCATAGCGTTGCACGTGTTCGCTGAGTCTGTGGGCAAACTCGCCCTGGTAGATGTAGGGCGCGCCGTCTGCGGCAATCCCACGCAGCGTCGCGCCCAGTGTAGGGAGGCGCATGAGCTCGCCGGCCTGCGGGGCGCGGCCGTCGATGAGCAACTCCTGACCGGAGGGCTGCGCCGGACCGTTGTCGCGGTCGCCGCTTTGCCAATCAGGTGTGCGCAACAACTTGCTGACCTGGGTGCGCCAGCCGTGGGCGATCAGTTCGCTGACCGGATAGCCGTGTTCGGCGGTCCAGATCGCCGTCTGTAGCACGTCGGCCAAGGCGAGCCGGCCGTGACGGGCAAGCAGGTCGCTCCAGCCGGCTGCGGCGCCAGGAATGCTGACCGTGTGGCCTGTGAAAGAAGGCATTTTCGTGTAGCCTAGGCGGGTGATCTCGGTGATCGAAGCCGCAGCCGGCGCACGCCCGGATCCGTTGAGCGCGGTGACCTGCTTGGTATGGGCGTCGTAGTATAACGCGAAACAGTCTCCGCCAATGCCGGTGGAGATGGGTTCGACCACCGCGAGCATCGCCGCAGTGGCGATGGCGGCGTCCGCCGCGTTGCCGCCGGCGCGCAAGATTTCGAGACCGGCCTGCGCCGCCAGTGGCTGGCTGGTTGCCACCATGCCGCGGGTGGCGCACACGTTGCTGCGGCGAGAACGGTAGACCAGGGTGGTGTCCATCGATAGATGTCAGTTCATGCTTACGTGGAAATCATGGATGATTCAGGACAAGCATAGCCGCAAATAGGCGAATGCGCAAGCGATTCGGTGGGCGAGGTGTGTCGCGGGTTGGGGACTGCACCGACGGCGGTATGGAAACCGCCGCTACGATTTGGCTGTGGGCAGCGCGGGCGGATTGGGAGGGGTTTCGGACGATTTTGCGTCGCTGGCACTCCGGCGTGCCGCGGCCTGGTCGGCCAATTCGCGCTGGCGGTCTTGGACGACGACAACCAGAAAGATGACGTAGGTGGGTAGTGCCGCAAAGGCGAGGGCGAGGCCAAACGCGCCGTAGCCAAAACCTGCCAGAAAACAAGCCCCGGCGAGCAGGATCCAGACGAGGGAATGGGCGTAGCGCAAGACAAGATGTTGCCAGACAGACCGTGGGCGGATGCGCGTGGGATTGGGCATCGGCCAGATCTGGTAGTAGACCGCAGCAATCGCCAGGCAGCCGACCCCCCAGAAGGCCAAGGGAATGCCGAAGAGCGTGTTATTCATACGCGACGTGGCTCCTTACTCAGCGGGTGGCACGCCAGTAGGGCGATTTGCCAAATCGCCCTAAAAGCCGTTGGCCCATTTGTGCCCGGCTGTACTAGCTGGGAAGCCAGAACCAAAGCAGAAACACCACGGCGGCCTGGATGCCAACGATGATCCAGAAGCGCACTTGGAACGATGATTTCTGGGTTTTGTGATGGAACAGCCGCTGGGCAATAAACGCCGCCGGTGTCCCGCCCGCCAATTCTGCCCCATGCAGCACACGTTCGGGCACGCGCGTCGCTGAGCCGCCGGCAATCGCTTTGTCGTAGCCGTAGAGGGCAAAGGTGGCGAGATTGATGCCGATCAAATAGGCCCACAGCCACGATAGATTGAAGGGCACCATCAGGGCAAACATGACTACCAACACGATGGCAACAGCAACCAGCGAAAATAGAAGATAGGGTGAGCGTTTCATGTGGGGAGTTTATCATGCGCGGTTGGGAAGCGCTAGTTGTGCACGCATGTGGGGTGTATTTCGCGCAGGGGCCAGGTTTTTGGCCGCACGCCATCTGTCGTCAAAGCGATGGCTGAAGATTGCCTGGGAGCGCCGCACAGCCGGCAAGCATTGGACCAAGGAAAGCGAGGTAGCCGAATGGATTTTGAACTGACCAAAGAACAGCGTGAGTTTCAGCGCGTCGTCCACGACTTTGTGACGCGCGAGGTCAAGCCCGCCGCCAAGCACGTCGATGAGACCAGTGAATTCAACTGGGATGCGGTGCGAAAGATGGGGCCGATGGGGATGTTGGGACTACAGGTGCCCGAAGCCTACGGCGGCGCCGACCTCGATACGGTGTGCGCCACCATTGCCATTGAGGAACTGGGCTGGGCATGCGGTTCGACCGCGCTGGCGGTGTCGGCGCACAACTGTCTGGGCCAAGGGCCGCTGGTCGATTTTGCCAGCGAGGAGTTGAAACAGGCCTGGCTGCCGCGCTTGGCCACTGGCAAAGGCCGGCTAGGCTGTCTGGCGCTGACCGAACCCGGCGCCGGGTCGGATCTACAGGGAGGAGTGCGCACGACGGCAGTCAAAGCCGGCGAAGAGTGGGTGGTCAACGGCACGAAAATGTGGGCGACCAACGCCGGCATCGCCGACACAATCGTCGTGTTGTGTCGCACCGACCCCGGCGGCGGCAGCCGCAGCCTGAGCCAGCTTCTGGTGCCGACCGGCACAGCGGGCGTGATCATCGGCAGTCCTGAGAAGAAGATGGGACTCAACGGCTCGCCAACCTATGCGGTCACTTTTGACAACGCGCGCGTGCCGCTTGGCAATTTGATTGGCGAAGCGGGGCGTGGATTACAGCAAACACTGTCGACGCTGAGCAAAGGCCGCGTCAGCATTGGTGCGTTGGCGTTAGGGTTGGGGCAGGCGGCCTATGAGGCTTCCGTTGCCTACGCCAAAGAGCGACGCACCTTTGGCCAGCCGTTGGCCCATCATCAGGCGATCCAGTTCATGGTGGCCGACGCCGCGACCGAACTGCAGGCGGCGCGGCTGATGCTCTACTGGGCCGCATGGCTAAAGGACAACGGCAAGCACTTTGCGACCGCGGCCGGCATGGCCAAGCTGTTTGCCACCGAGGTGAGTGAGCGCGTCTGTCGCAACGCCATCCAGATTCATGGCGGCTATGGATACAGTCGCGAGTTTGAGGTCGAGCGGATGTACCGCGACACGCGACTGATGTCCATTGGCGAAGGCACGAGCGAGATCCAGCGCATGCTCATCGCGCGGACGATCTTCCAGTAAGCGCACGCGCCCTGCGCGTGCCGTTGATTCTTTGCGTCGGCGCGCCCCGGCACGTTATGATGTCGGCATGCGAATTGCGCTCTTGGCCGATATTCACGGCAACTTACCTGCCCTGGAAGGCGTCATGACTGCGTTGGAACGGCTGCAGCCCGACCAGGTGGTTATCGACGGCGACCTGATCAACGCCGTGCCTTTCAGCGCGGGAGTGATTGACTGTGTGCGCGCCCAGCAGTGGGTTGTGGTGCGCGGCAACCATGAGTTCTACTATCTGGACCACGGCACCGACCGTGCGGTTCCTGGCAGCGAGGACCCCGACCGCTGGGGCCAATTGCACTGGTTGCTTGATCATATAACGCCGCAGCAAGGGGCGTATCTCGCCATGCTGCCCGACGAATGCACCTGTTACGTGCCGGGCGCACAGCCGTTGCGCATTGCGCACGGGGTGCCGGGGCGCAATCGCGTCGGCTTCTATCGTGCGCAGCCGGCCGCCGCGATTGCGGCCGAAATCGATCACGTGCGCGAACAGACCCTGATCTCCGCGCATACGCACGTGCAGATCGACCGCCACATTGTGTTGACCGGGGACGTGCAAGCTGAATTGGCGGCTGATCCGCATGCCGGTGTCGACTTACACAGCCAACTGGTGTCTGTTCACCGGCATTGGCATGTGGTCAACCCAGGTAGTGTGGGGCTGCCGCTCGATGGCCGGCCGATGGCCCAGTTCGCGATCATCGACAGTGTGCCCGAGCGGCAGGAGCGTGGGGGCTGGCGCGTGACCCATCATGTGGCGGATTATGACCGCCGGCCCGCGCTTGAAGCATTTTATGCGACGGGCATGTTGGAGGCTGGCGGCGTGCTGTCTCAATTATTTTATTGGGAATTGGTGACGGGTGAACCGGAAATCGTCCGGTTTTACCAATGGGCGTTTGCCAATGGCAAAGATCCGGACAAAGATGTCATTCGGGACGTATTCGCGCGCTACGCCGGCGACACCGGACGTGAAACGTATGTGCGCGCACGTGACCCGTTGCTGGCATAGCTGCGAACCGGCGATTGGCTTACAGGAGTTGTAAAGCCGCGCCAGGAGCTGGGGCTTACGAGAATTTGGCGACCACCACACCGCAGCGCACGAGATCGTCGCGCAGTGCGGCGCGTGCCCGGCTTAGGCGTGACTTGATCGTGCCCAACGGCAGGTGCAGAATTTCCGCTGCCTCGTTGTAGTCATATCCCTGTACATCCACGAGCATGACAACGCTGCGGTGCCATGCCGGTAACCCCTCGATCGCCGACATCAGGGCGCGCATGCTTTCACTTTGTAGCACGGTCGTTTCCGGATCCTCACTCATCAATTCGGGTGCAGTGATGTAGTCAATCCCGGCCTGTTCAGTCAGTTCATCAAGGCTCACCGCCGCACGGCGCTTCTGCCGGCGCAGGTGGTCATAGCAAGTGTTCGTGACAATGCGCAGGAACCACGAGCGGAAATTGCCATCCTGAAAGCGGCTCATGGCACGATGCGCCTTGATCAACGCTTCCTGTACAGCATCCGCTGCCGCATCTTCCGTATGCAGGATCTGCTGTGCCACGCGCTCGGCCGCGGCACGGTAGACCTCGATCAGGCTGCCAAAGGCGCGGTCATCGCCGGCGCGGGCAGCTTCCACCATCATATCGACGGCCGGGGCCGCAGGCGAATCACTTAGCCAAGGCCAGTCAGCTCGATAGGGCCGTGACGTTGTCGCTGTGGCGGTCAAAGCATAGCTCATGGTGGTCACCTTTTCCAGGCACGCAGGATTGTTGCATGTCTTGCCCACCATAGTAGAGGAAAAGAATGAGAAGAACTAGAAGCAATTGCGACGCAAGTCAGACTGTTTACCTACGTCTACTGCGTCGTTAGGGCACGGATAGGATACTGGGAGGGGTGAGGGGCTGGATGTGACTATTTTGTGGAGTTACGCTTCCATTTGGTAGCCGTAGCCGCGGATGGTGTAGATGAAGCGCGGGTTGTCCTCGTTGTTGGGTTCGATGCGGCTGCGCACGCGGCTAACCATGCGGTCGATGTTGGCGTCGTAGACGTCGCCCTGCGCCTCCGGCCAGACGGCCTGGGCGATTTCATCTTTGCTGACGACGCGGCCGCGGTTTTGATAGAGAAACCAGATCAGTTCGAATTGTTTGACACTGAGCGCCGGATCGAGCGGCACACCGTCCACATGCACCTGGCGCGTGGTGATGTCCACGCGTAACCCAGGTTCACGCACGGCAATTAGCGAGGGCGCCGTGACTGTGGCCGAGGGGTCGTAGAAGCGGAAACGCGTCGATGCGAACTGCACCTCCATGCCGTCCGACAGCCATGCTGTGCCACCACTGGGCAGCCGCCGCGCATCGACAAAGACGCCATTCTTGCTCTGCAAATCGCGCACCTGATAGGCATTGTCGATGTAGCGCACTTCGGCATGGTGGCGCGACGCAAATTGATCTTCCAGCCGGATCGCGGACTCCGCGCCACGCCCGACGATGGCCACGTCCTGATTTAGTTCAAATTCCTGGCCGGCGCGTGGGCCACTGACACAAACCAATCTGCCAAACCTGCTCACAACGGCTTCCTTTGGGGTGATTCGATCCGCTATGCTATACTCGCGTAAGGCAAGCGACATGTTCGGACATGCAGATATTGGATTTCCTACGGACTGCTTGTCGTTGCCAAATATAGCAGGATCACACGTAACTCGCAAAAGTCCGGGCGCTACTTCGCCCTTGGGTGCAACCACGCAATGACCGAACAACTGGACCGCAGGGAATCAAACAGCGAACCGCTGGCAGACCCACCAGGCGGCGGTCGCCAGGGTTCTGCTGGCGTCCTCCAGGGACAGTCAGTTGGGCCGTATACCCTCGTGGATCGGCTGGGCGGCGGTGCCATGGCGACGGTCTACCGTGCTGTCGATGGGCGTACGCAGCGGCTGGTTGCCCTCAAGGTGCTGCTGGCGGATGCAGACACCGTGATGCGCGAACGCTTTCGCCGTGAGGCGCACACCCACAGCAATCTCATTCACCCCAATATCGTCCGCATCCTCGACGTCGGCCAACTGGGCGACGCTGACTTGACCTACATGGCCATGGACCTGGTTGACGGGCCGAATCTGGGAGAAGCGATGGAGGAGACGCGTCGCATGCCGCTCGCGGAGGCTGCACGCCTGCTCGAACCGATTGCGCTCGCCCTGCACTATGCCAGCCGCCAAGGCGTTATCCATCGTGATGTCAAGCCAAGCAATATTCTCTTGGGCCGTGTGCCGCAGTATTCATCGGGTGCAGTCTGGATTCGTGATCTCGGCGAAGCAGTGGTGCCGCTGCTCTCGGATTTCGGCATTGCGCGTGCGCTCGACGCCCCCGAACTGACCAATGCCGGACGGACGATCGGGACACCCACCTATATGTCACCGGAGCAATGCGCCGACAGCCACGAAATCGACGGACGTTCCGATCTCTATTCACTGGGCGCCGTTTTCTACCGCTGCGTCGTCGGCCGTCCGCCCTTTGGGGGAACGACGACGCAAATTTTGCACGCCCATGTCTACGAACCGTTGACCATTCCCGAAGATGTACTCGCCGGCCTGTCGCCATTGGCGGTAATGGTTTTACAGCGGACGTTGGCGAAGGATCCGGCGCAACGCTATGCCACCGGCGGCGAATTGGCGGCCGATCTGCGTGCCGTGGCAGCCGGGGCGATGACGGCGAGCGATGCCATCGGTGACCCTACGGCGACGATGCCCTCGCTTCCCTCGGTACGGCCAGCCGGCGGCCAGGCGGTACTGGTCCCCGGCATGGAACTGCAGCCGCCACCCGTGTCGGCGCTGCGTAGCGTCGAGTTCATTCCGGCTGAGTCGTACACACCCACACCGGCGACACCGGTCGGCATGCCCCTCGTCAAGACGCGGCGGCGTTGGGTCGGCGCCTTGATGGGCGGAATGCTGGCGATCTTGGTGCTGGCGTTTGGGGGTGGACTGGCGCTCAATTTGCTGCCCGATGAACTGATCGGCCGCTCCCCCACCCCAACGCTCCCGGGCAATGCGGTGACGTTGACCGGCGCCCCCACGGCGACCGCCCCGCTCACGGCCGTTAGGCCCGCGGTGACGGATGTGACGCAGGCCACGGATGTTGCGGCGCCATCCTTGGCGCCAACGCTGCTCGTACCGGTCGTGGCGCCAACTGCCACGCGTGATCTAGAACCCACCGCTTCGCCCCCGATCCCGACACCCTCGGGAGAGATCGCAAGTTACTGGGAAGACGCCAAGGGCGCGTACGACGACCATGCGTGGCAGACAGCCCTCGACCTTCTCACCCTCGTGCGTCGCATCGACGCCAATTATCGGCGCGACGAGATCGACGCCATGCTGTTCGACATTCAGGTGGGGCTGGCCGCGGGTGAGATCGTAGGCGGCAACCTGGATACGGCAGCGGAGTATCTGGGCGCGGCCGTAGCGCTGCGGCCGGATGTGAGCCAGGTCGTGGCGATCCAGCGAGCGTTGCAGGCATTGGTTTCTCCCAACGCGCTCAATAAGGTGATGGCGCGCTGGACGTTGGCCACGGAACTGTTGAAGTATGGCCAGACGTTGCTCACTGCAGGCAATCCGTGTGCGGCCGCCGAGCAGTTTCAGGCGGCGAGCAGTGTGCTGCCGGACAGCGATGTGGCGCCACTGCTCGCGGAAAGCCAGGCGGCATGTTCTAAGGCCAGGAGTGAGGAGGCCACGCGCGATCAATTGGCGCAGTTGACCGGCCGTTTGCTCTATTCGACCCAAGAAGGCGACCGTTATCAGATCTATCGGGCTGACGTCAAGGCAGATGCAGCATCCACGCTGACGATCGAGGATGGCGCCCAGCCCGCCCGGCAGCGCAGCGGCAACATCGTCGCGTTTCACAGCACCAGCGAGGCGGCGCCGGGCATTGCCACGTTCGATTTGGCTGCCGGACTGGCGCCATCGGTGCGCAGCGGGCGCATCACAACTGCACCCGAAGACGCTCGTGACGCGCCGCCCAGTTGGGATGCTTCTGACCGTGAACTGGCCTTTAGCAGTACGGTCGCTGGGGATCGCCGTGCGCGCGTGAATCTGGTCGATACCCAGGCGCCTGGTGTGTTAACGTCGCTTGGCCTGGGGCTTGACCCGGCCTGGCATCCGAGCCAGGATCGCATCGTGTATAATGGGCTCAACGAGGTTGGCACGCAACCAGGCCTGTGGCTTATGGATGCTGACGGCAGCGCACGTTCCCGGCTGACCGACAACGGCAACGATAGACGCCCAGTCTGGACGCCGGACGGGCGCAGTGTGGTCTTTATGAGCTCGCGCGATGGCAACTGGGAGGTCTATCAGGTGACGGTGGAAAGCGGTGCCTTGTTGCGCCTGACCAACGATCAGGCGCAGGATGGACTGCCGGCGCTCAGCCCCGACGGCAAGTGGGTGGCCTTCGCCTCCGACCGCGGTGGCTTCTGGCGGGTATGGGTGACGCCTATCGATGGCGGCGACGCGTTGCCATTGGTGACACTTAAAGGTGTCTTGAAAAGTTGGTTGGAGCACGCGATTCAGTGGATCCCTTAGCGTTTGATGCGCCCGATGGCGCGCGTGATGATGAATCACCGACCGGCGCCGGGTTGACGAACCTCGCCGGCAAGCAGATTGGCCGGTACCTGGTTGGCCAACAACTGGGCAGTGGCGGTGCGGCCACCGTCTATCGCGCCTACGACCAGGTGCAAGGTATCACCGTGGCGCTCAAACTGCTCCTACCCGGCGCCGACGAAAAGGCCTACGACCGTTTTCGGCGTGAGGCTACCCTCGCCGGCGCGCTGCGCCATCCTCATATCGTCCGCATTCTGCAGATTGGCATTGCGCCCAAGGGCGAAGTGGCCTATATCGCCATGGAGTTGGTCGAGGGCGAAAGTCTCTCCGATTTGCTCAACCAGCGCGGCCGGTTGCGTCCTGAGGAGACTGCCAATCTACTCGAACCGATCGCACGGGCATTGGCCTTTGCCCATCGTCAAGGGGTCATTCACCGCGATGTAAAACCAGGCAACATTCTGCTGCGCCCGGTCAGCCCTGGCGCGTCGAACAGTGTCCAGTTGGAGTCGCTCGACAACCCCGTTGTGCCGCTGTTGTCCGATTTTGGGATTGCGCGCGCACTGGATGCCCCGGAGTTGACGACGGCTGGGCGCACCGTCGGCACGCCGGCATATATGGCGCCCGAACAATGTGCCGGTAGCCGCGTGGTGGATGGACGCGCCGACATCTATGCGCTGGGCGCAGTCCTCTATCGCTGCATCACCGGGCGGCTGCCCTATGCCGGCACGACGACGCAGATTTTGCATGCGCATGTGTATGAGCCGCTCACGATCGACGACAGCGTGCTGCGCTTGTTACCGCCGATCCTCGTCGAGATTTTGCAGCGTAGCATGGCGAAACGCCCGGAAGACCGCTATGCCGATGCTGATGCGCTGGCGGACGCCTTGGCGATCGCCGCAGGTCGCATCGCACCCAGGCCAGGGTCGACAACCGGGGAAACCACGGCCACATTGACCTTGGCGGCCCTGCCGGTCGTGGCGCCGGCGCCGGCGCCACGACCGGCAACCGTGCTCGTGCCTGGGATTGGCGAAGCGACTGGCGGTGTACTTGTCACCGCTGAGCCGGCCACGCGCACAAGTCCTCTGCTGCGACCGGCGCCGGCCAGTCGAACAACGAACACGGCGGTGGCTGCGGCCGGCCCGTCGACGGATGCGGCGCCATTGCTGCCGGTGGGGGAGGCGCGTACCCTGGGTACTCGCTTGGAACGGCTGAATTGGCCGGGGATTGCTCTTTCGGCGGTGATGGGGCTGTTGGCTGTGGTTCTGCTCGTTTCTTTTGGTATACAAGGGCCGGGTCTCCTCGGCCGCTTGACCGGGGGGGCAACGCCAACGCCGACGGCCGGGTTGGTCAGCCAGTTGGGTGGCACGCCGGGCTTGTTGGGGGGAACGGCCATCACGCCGACCGCCAGTGCCACCGCGACGCCGATGCCGGTCGTCGTGCCGCCCACCGCCACGGCCACGGCGACCGCCACACCGACGGCGCCGCCACCCCCGCCCACGGCGACGCCGCTGCCCCCGCCCACGGCGACACCCGTGCCATCCCCCACAGCAACGTCCACGCTCACGCCCATGGCAACAGCGACGACGACGGCCACGGCAACGGAAACGCCGGCGGGTGGGCCAAATCCAACGTTGGTCGTCTGTCAGGATCAGATCGATCCGGGGTTGCGCGAATATTTGTTTGCGCAGGAATCAGCCATGCAAGCGGCATATGGCTGCCCCGACGCCCCCCCATTGGCGGGCACGGCCGAGTCGTTGCCCTTTGAGCACGGCTACATTGTCGGCTTCGACACAATGCCGGAGATGCTCGTCGTGTACAACGACAGCAAACAGTGGCAGCGCCAGTTTGTGCCGACAGATGGCGCCGATGTCCCGGTGGCACAGTCGCCCCCGGCGCCGCCGCTGTACCTGCCGATGGGGCGTTTTGGCTGGATGTGGACGCAGGGTGCGCGCGCGCAGGAACTTGGTTATGCATTGGCGCCGGAGCCGGGCGCCTTTGCGGCGGTCTATCAGTCTTTTCCTGGTGCGCTGATGATTCTCAATCGTGACAGCGGCGAGGTGGTCGTGCTGCCGGCTGCGAACTACCGATAGGCGAGGAATTCCCATGATCTACTTGGGCTGCGACTATTATCCCGAGCAGTGGAGCCAGTGGCTCGAAGAAGACGAGTCCCGCTGGGAGACCGACGCCCGCCTGATGGCGGAGGCCGGTTTCAACGTGGTGCGCCTGGGGGAGTTTGCCTGGGGCCTGCTGGAACCGGAAGCCGATCTGTTTGATTTCACATGGTTGGACCGGGCGATCGAAGTCTTGGCGCGGCACGGGCTCCAGGTGGTGCTCAGTACGCCGACTGCGGCGCCGCCGCCCTGGCTGCTGGCGACCCACCCCGACATCACTCAAATCACGCGGGAGGGGCGCCGCCAGGGACCCGGCACACGGCGTGAAGCGTGCGCCAATCATGCGGTCTACCGTGAGCGGAGCCGCATCATCAGCCACGAACTGGCGGCAGCCTATGCCGATCATCCAGCGGTCATCGGCTGGCAAACAGACAATGAGTTTGGTTGCCCAGATCTCGCCTGTTGCTATTGTGACCATTGCGTGCGTGCCTTTCGCGATTGGCTGCGCAACCAATACGGTACATTGGACGCGCTGAACCGGGCCTGGGGCAGCGCGTTCTGGGGCGAGATTTACCGCGATTGGGAACACGTCCCCGCGCCGACCCAGTCCACGGCGGAGCGTAGCCCCAGCCATCTCTTGGATTATTGTCGCTTCAACAGCGAAACCTGGCGCGATTTCCAGAACATGCAGATCGAGATCCTGCGCCGGCATAGTTCGCGCCAGTTTGTCACCCACAACTTGATGGGCTTCTTTGGGCAACTCAACTACTACGATTTGAGCCGGGCATTGGATTTCGTGAGTTGGGACAACTATCACTATCACGGCGCCACGCCCGCCATCGTGGCTGCCGCGCATGACCATATGTGGGGGGTTTTGGAGCGTGGCTTCTGGGTGATGGAGCAACAGGTGGGCCAGATCAACTGGAGCGTCTACAATCCTATCCCAGCGCCAGGCTTTGTACGGCTCAAGAGCTATCAGGCGATCGGCCACGGCTGCGATGGCATGGTCTATTTTCGTTGGCGGCAGGCATTGGCCGGCAGTGAGCAGTATCACAGCGGTCTACTTGATTATGCGGGGCGCAAGACGATTGGCTACGAAGAAGCGCGTGTCATCGGGCACGAACTGAAGCACCTGGCGCCCTTGCTCGAAGGCACACAGCCCAAGGCACGCGTGGCGATCCTGCTCGACTACGACAGTCGCTGGGCCTTACAGATCCAGCCGCACAACCAATTGCTGCGCGATACCATGCCAAGCGATTTCAGCCTGGCGAATCCGGCGACGGTCGTGGACCCCGATGAGGCTGGACACACGCAGTATTTGACCGGCCGCGCCTGGCTTGCCTGGCCTTTTGCTGCGCTTTACATCGCCTTGTGGGAGCGCAATATCGGAGTTGCGATCGTGGCGCCCGACAGTGACCTCAGCCAATATGAAATCGTGTGTGCGCCCTTCTTGAATCTACTGCGACCGGAAGTCGTCGAGAATCTGCGCCACTACGCACACAACGGCGGTGTGCTGATGCTGGGGCCGCGCACCGGCTTCAAGGACGAGCACAATCGTATTTTCCCATCGCCGCAGCCGGGGCCATTGGCCGAGTTGACGGGCGCGACCGTGCGATTTTCTGATTCGTTGGAGCCTACGCGCACGAACACGTTGATGTGGGCGCACCGGCCCGACAAACGCGGCACCGAAGTCGGGTTGTGGGCGGAGGTGTTGGATGCCAATGGCGCCGAGGTGTTGGCCACCTACCAACAGGGATGGTATGCCGGCGAGGCGGCCATCACGCGTCATACCTCCAGTTTTGCCGGCGAGCGTCGCGGCCAAACGATCTACGTGGGCTGCATGGGTGGGCCGGCGCTTTATCACCGGTTGTTCGACTGGTTGCTGCCGCAGGTGGAGGTCAAACCCGTATTGGCGGCGCCGGCGGGGGTGGAAGTGTGCGAGCGGGTGGCGCAGGATGGCCGGCGTGTGGTCTTTGTGCTCAACCACACCGTGCAGGAGTACAACCTGACGCTGCCGGCGCCGATCACGGATCTGTTGACCGGCGAGCAGCACGCCCGGGCGCTGGCGCTGCGGCCGGGGCAGGTGGTGATCTACCAGTGCTAAACGAGCCGGCCGCGCTGAAATGTCCCGTACGCCATGCAGATTGACCTCGCGCCCAATCACAAGCACGGCCTGGTGGCGGCCAACCCGATCTGGCTGGCCGGCGGCGCCGCTGGCTATGGCGAGGCGGCGCCCAAAGGGCTTGACTTCTCGCTCCTGGGGGGTGTAGTGATCGGCCCGCTTCTTGGCGGAAGTCGCGGGGGTGCCCCGCTGCCGCGACTGGCACACGTTAGCGGCGGGATTGTCTTTGATACGGGGCTGCAAAACCGCGGCGTCGCCAGTGCCATCAAGCAATATGGTCGCCTATGGTCGCGGCTGGGCTGCCCGGTGGTCGCGCAGTTGGCTGATACGCACCCGGCCACCCTGGACAAAGTTGTGGTGAAGCTAAGCGAAAGCGAAGGGCTGAGCGGATTTGAGTTGCTCGTGCCGCCCGACGCCGACGCCAATCTGGTGACGACGTTGGTGCGTGCCGCCGCACGTCGGTCTGATCTGCCGCTTTGGGTGAAGCTGCCGTTGGCGACTGCGCCGGATTTGGCAAAGGTGGCGGTAGATGCGGGTGCGGCCGGCATTGTCGTCGGTCAGGCAATGCCGGGGGCGGCCATCCGTACGCAATCCGATGGGGAGACGCATATTGTCCGCGGCGCGTTGTTGGGTCCGTTGGCGTTTCCACCGATGTTAGAGGTACTGATCCGGGTCACTGCGCTCAAGTTGCCGATTGCCCTACTCGCCTGTGGGGGAATCCACACGATTGATCAGGTGAATCAAGCATTGGCTGCCGGTGCGCAGGCGGTGCAGATTGACAGCGCCGTATGGGTGGAGCCGGGCTTGCCCAACCGTTTGGCGGTGGCGATGGCATCTACTCAAACAGCGCCATCTGCTGAACGGGCGCGCGACCGCTGAGCAGGATGAATGGGCTGGCTTTCGCCACGTTGCGCACGCCGAGTGCGCGCAGGTGTGAGAGATCCGTGATCTGGCGGCGTTGACGGGCGATCACGATGGCGTCGGCGGTTTTGGGGCCGATGCCCGGCACGCGCAGCAGATCGGGGCGTTCGGCGCGATTGATTTCGACGGGCGTAAAGCGCAGGTTTTCGCTGGCCCACGCCAGCTTGGGGTCGATTTGCAGGGGCAAATTGGTGTCAGCGGTGAAGGGCATGTCCTCCACACTCCACCCATAATCACGCAACAGGAAGCTGGCCTGGTAGAGCCGCAACTGGCGTAAGGCGGAGGTGGGCGCGAGATGCGCAAAGGGCGTGTGGCTCACCGGGTGAAAGGCCGAATAGTAGGCGCGGCGCAGGCCATATTGGCTGTAGAGGGCCTCACTGATCTGCAGTAGCTCCAGATCCGTGTCGCCGACAGCGCCGACCACGAACTGCGTCACGACGCTGGCGCGTAGCCGTTCACGCTGGCGCAGTTGGCTGATCCATTGGATGCGTGGGAAAATTTCTTCCCAGTAGTCTTTCTTTGGGGCCAGCGCCGCCAACCGTTGCGGCGTGGCGCCTTCCAAGTTGATGGAAACGCGGTCGGCCAGTTGCATTGCCCGGCGGATCTGGTCGTACTCGGCGCCCGGCATGATCTTGAGGTGGATGTAGCCGCGATAGCTATATTTTTTGCGCAGGATTTCAGCCGTATCGACGATTTTGTCCTGCGTCGTGACGCCGCCTTTGATGATGCCCGACGAGAGAAACATGCCGTCGACCAAGCCAGCGCGCTGGATCGTGTCGAAGGTTTTGGCCATCTCATCCGGCGCAAAGGTGATGCGCTGCATCTGCGAGCGTCCGGCGCGAAAGGGGCAGTAGTAGCAATTCTTTTCGCACGCCGTCGTCATCATCGCCTTCATCACCGGTTTCTTGCCGTAGGGTGTGGTGACCTCGGAGATGCAGGGCAACGGCCGGCAGGCGCGGCTGCCGGTGGGTTCGGTTTCCGCCAGCGGTTCGCTGCCGGCCGGTTCGAAGCGCGTGGCGTCGTCAAGCAGGGATAGTTTCTGGAATGGATCCGGTGCGATGCGAAAGCTCATGGATGTTCGTCGGAAGTGAATCGGAAGTGAATCGGAAGTGAATCGGAAGTGAATCAGAAACACGCGCGTTCTTTCTTGTAAACAGTATACGAACAAATGTTCGTTTTGTCAAATCATGTATCGCAACCCGCTTTCTGGCATGGGTAGGAGAGGTAACGATGAGGGTCTTGATCCAGCGCGTGACAGCGGCAAGCGTGACGGTGGACGACCAGGTGGTGGGCCAGATCGCACAGGGGTTTCTCGTGTTGCTTGGCGTCGCGACGGGCGATGGTGAGGCGGAAGCGCGTCTCCTGGCGCGCAAGATTGCGGGGCTGCGCGTTTTTGAGGACGAAGATGGTAAAATGAATCTAGCGTTATCTGATGTGGCAGGCGCGGTTCTAGTCGTGAGCCAGTTTACTTTGGTTGCCGACGTGCGTAAGGGGCGTCGCCCAAGCTTTACGGATGCCGCGCGTCCTGAACTGGCAGAACCATTGGTTTTGCGCTTCTGCCAGTTGTTGGCTGCCGAAGGCATCCCTGTCCAGCAAGGCGTTTTTCAGGCCCATATGCAAGTGGCTTTGGTCAACGATGGCCCGGTGACCATCTGGATGGACACAAAGGAACTCAGCAACGGATCAACTACTGGATAGGGTGCCTGTTGCACCTACCCTCAATCACAAAAAAGGAGCACCTATGAAATACCGACCATTGGGTAGAACCGGCATGAACGTAGCCGAAGTCAGTTTTGGCGCTTGGGCCATCGGCGGCAGTTGGGGTGATGTCGACGACAAGGAGTCCATGGCTGCTCTGCACAAAGCCGTGGACATGGGGGTCAATTTTATCGACACGGCGGATGTCTACGGTGACGGACGCAGCGAGCGGCTGATCGCCCAACTCAAGCGCGAACGTCCGGGTGAGACGATATACGTCGCCACCAAGGCTGGTCGCCGGCTCGACCCGCACACGACGGGCGGGTACAATGCCACCAACCTCACGGCGTTCATCGACCGCAGTCTCAAGAACTTGGAAATGGATTGCCTCGATCTGGTGCAGTTGCATTGCCCGCCGACCGAGGTCTACTACCGGCCAGAGGCCTTCGCGGCGCTGGACCGCCTCCAGGAGCAGGGCAAGATCCGGAACTATGGTGTCAGCGTGGAGAAGGTCGAAGAAGCGCTCAAGGCGATCGACTCCCCCAATGTCAAGACGGTGCAGATCATTTTCAACATCTTCCGCCAACGCCCGGCCTACCTATTCCTGCGTGAGGCCAAGGCCAATCAGATTGGCGTGCTGGCGCGCGTGCCGTTGGCGAGTGGGATGCTGACCGGCAAGATCACCAGCGACACGGTCTTTTCGGCCGACGACCATCGTAATTTCAACCGGGCGGGCGAGGCGTTTGATGTTGGCGAAACCTTCTCCGGTGTAGATTTCGAGGCCGCGCTGGGCGCCGTGGACGGGATTCGGCCCCTTGTGCCGCCGGGCTGGTCGATGGCGCAGTTTGCGCTGCGCTGGTGCCTGATGTTTGATGCCATCACCTGCGTAATCCCGGGCGCCAAGCGGCCGGCGCAGGTTGAGGAGAACTGCAAGGCTGTCGATGCACCGGCGATCGACGAAGATGCCATGCGCACCTTACGCGTGATTTATGATACCTATATTCGCGATCTGGTGCATCACCGCTGGTGAGTTGCCGGTCCAGGGTTTTTGTGGCCCGATGGGTTTGACCGTGCGTTGTCCACGATTGAGCAGGAGAGCCTGATGAGCAAGAGCAATTATGTGTTGGCTGAGGATCCCGCCACGGATTTGGCTGTGCTGGAGACGTTGGCGGATGAGTTGGAAGAGTACATCGTCAAGGATGAACTCTATCGCACTGTGCGCGTGAGCACGCCGGCCGGCGACCAGATGATCCAAATGTCGGGCGGCGATCTGTTGACGCGCTTGTTTCGTCTGTCTGGCGAGCGTGACAAACTGTCCCTCGACCAACAGGCGCGGCTCGATAGCAAACGTG